>JACLAB010014678.1_pt1 | contig 15457 bp, 9 predicted proteins | sample 8027921 | NCBI WGS metagenome assembly JACLAB01 (sample SAMN15725117, study PRJNA655200) | protist metagenome | isolation source: fluorescence activated cell sorting (FACS) single amplified genomes of... | place: USA: West Boothbay Harbor, Gulf of Maine | collected 2000-07-19 | reverse complement strand
TTGAGCTTTTTCCGCGACGAGACCAAGGCGCGCGCGCTGGCTCGCATGGTGAAATCTTATGGAGGTATACTTGGCGCCGCCGTGTCGTGTAGCGATGCAGGTGGTACGCCACTGGATGTCCACACGACGTGCGGTGCCGATATGCCCAAGTTACTGGACGTCGTTTTCTCCCTGGCAAAGGAATACAATTTGGATGTTGACTTTCATTGCGATGAGAACGGCAATGAATCCTCCAAAGGCTTACTCCACATTTCTGAGGCTGTCATTCGAAACAGTTTTAAAGGATCTGTGGTGTGCGGTCACTGCTGCAGTCTCGCAGTTCAGCCAAAAGAACAGGCCAAGCGCATCATCGACGCCGCCCGCGAAGCGGGCGTCACCGTTGTTTCGCTTCCAACTGTTAACCAATGGCTTCAAAATCGTGATCCAACGAGCGAAGCGACGCCGACGAGGCGAGGCGTTACTCGGGTGAAGGAGCTTGCCCGAGCTGGCGTGCCGGTGTGCCTTTCGAGTGATAATACGCGAGATCAATTTTTTCAATACGGTGACTGTGACATGCTCGAGGTATTTCGATCGAGCGTCTGCATCGCGCATCTTGATCGACCTTTTGGATCGTGGCCGTTGGCTTTAGCTGCAAATCCATCGCGCGCGATGCGACTTGGCGAAAAGTCGGGAATGATTGCTCCAGGAGCGAAGGCAAACTTTGTCTTGTTTCGCGCTAGGAATTACAGCGAGCTGTTTTCTAGATCACAACATGATCGAGTCGTCATTCGTGATGGTGTTCGCATCGCCACTGCTTTACCAGATTATGAAGAGCTAGACTAACTTGGCTAACATATTACAATCATGAATCGTTCTTACTTTTGGCTATGTTGAATTGTAATTACTTGCTTTTCGTACCACACGTCGCTACACCAGCGCACTTAAAAGTTGAACTCTCGATTTGCAACTCTTCGACAATGACTTGACTTGAACTAATGCCCAACTTTTCAAAAGCTTTGATGAACTGAGGATTTTTAAGCTGACTAACGCGCTTGACATGAGGAGCACCTCGCAAGAGTGACTCTCTGGAAATCTCGACGCGCAACTCAACGCATCAAGGACATTGCACACGCACATAAAAGCGCTTCGTACAATCACCTCGGAGTCCGCATCAGAGATGCACGTTTCTTTCGCATCAGACATGAGCGTCGAGGTGAGTTGAGTAAAGTGACGGCAAATTGCAAACGCCCGTTGTGGAGACTCACGAATCGCAAACACTGTAGCATGTGATAAAACGTCCAGTACCACAGCCGAGACTGGTATGTCAGCTTCGGTTATGCGTTGCATTTCGAGCAATTTTGGCAAACCAATGCGTGATATGCAGTCAAACTCTGGTCCAGATGTGTTCGGCAAGACCGCTACGCATGCAACTAAGAGACTTTGACGGAATTTACTCAAATCGCTTTCACAGTCTTGAAATGCCCGCAGCAACTCAAGCAGCATCCTATCGTTTGCATTCGCATTCGAGCGATAAAGCTTCAAAATATCTACAGTGATCGACGCCATGTCCTTTGAATCGAGCGAAGGGGGCTGCGGCGAAGAGATTCTCTCCACGCGACCAAGACGCATGACAGGCTCTATTGCCAAGCGCGAGTCCCATTCTATGACGCTGGCGGCTACTTCGTCCGCAAGTCTGAGAGCAATTGCAATTTCTTTGCTAGGCGAAATTTTTGCAATAGATTCCAACAGCCCTTCGCTGATTTCACGAGCCAGCGACGTGGCTAAAATCTGAGTTGATGTCATTCGTTGCTTCCGTGACCATTCGATGACACGTGCTAACGCAAGAAGTACGCCCTCGGGGAACGTGCGCTCAATGACGCTCACATCTACCTGTCCTTCGTTCATAGCTATTCGTTTCAAAATTGTCAGAGCAAAGTGCGCTCCATGAAACGGACCAGTAGCAGGGGAACTAAGTTGCACCGCAGTCAACATTGGAAGCACGATGAAGAGTAAACCGTCTTGCAACTCTAAGAGATGCATTTTGCCAGAATTGCTCCCAAAGAAGGCTTCACAGATATATTCGATGGCATCCATGGCTTTAATATTCGCAAAGTCATTCGGAAGATCCCGGAGCAAGTCGACGAATGCAACAAGCAAGCACGGCGGCGAGTTACCGCATCGCTTCACCTTGACAAAACTTGGTACCAGGCGGAAAGTGTCGATGATGATTGCACCCTGGGACGAGTGTGCCACTGCTGTATGAATCAAACGACGGTAAACGAGGTCTGGTGCGATGAGTATGGGCCACAGCAAATCATTCGCTAGATTCAACTTCATGCGATTGGTGACGCTTGTGCTTGCACTCGCTGTGATGCGGTTCAACGCAACAATGACATCCCGCTCTATGACTTTTGAATCAAAATCTTGTTGCGTGATGAGCATATTCCTGAAGAGGTGAAATTCGTCGGAGCATAGCACAGTGGATATGATTTCTAAGACGTCATCTTTTGGAAAGCGAGATACCAATTTTGCTTTCGCTGTCTTTGGTTCTGTGCACGCCAACAGGTCTCGGAGAAACTTTTCCACCTGAGATGGTTCTGCAACCAGTGGCGATGAAGATATCACGTCTACGCTAACGTTTTGTTCATCATCCGTCGTTCGTGATCGAGTTTTCCTCGCAGTTGGAGTGTATCCGGACGTAGAGAAAATTACCGTCAGTTGCTCGATTACCTCTCTTCTGGTTTCACTCGTAAACAAAGCCTTCGTCATCGTCTCTTTCGCCCGATCAGAAGCATGTAACATCGCATTGTAGAACAAATCCTTCATTTCTAGCACTGTGATCAACTCTGCGAACATCGGCGTGGGTAGCGACCACTTGGCTCTTCGGCAGAACGGGTCAATTGATTCTTGAATGGGCTCCCCATCACCGCCTATGAGCTTGGCGCACCATACACTGAACAGCACCGCAAACACGTACTCTCGAGAATCTTTCGTCCCTTTACTCGGGCGTCTAAGCACTCGACGCAAGCCTGGAACGACCACGGTGTCCAGCGCAGAGGTGGCGTCCCCGAGTGCCTCACACTGCTCGATGGCGTCAAACAGTGGGCCCATCATCGCCTCGATCGCCACTCCTTCGTCGTCATGGGATAACGAACGCAACGATTGTAGCGCTACTGTGGTTGTGGACGCGTGCACTCCCGAGATCATCATCCAGTGCCGCGATTGAGATGCTTCAACAACTTTAGTGGCAAAATGTAGAACACGAGAATGCAGCACAGCGATAGCAATACGAAATCGACTGGCTTCAAGGCATAGATGATGATATCATCATCGTGCATGTGCCCTCTTCTCTTGCGCTTGTGCGAGCGCACACTCGATGTGCGCGTGCGAGTTTGTGGCTTCTTGGGGAGGTTGGTTACCGTGTAAATTGAATGCCCTGACTGTTCTAATTAAATTACAACGCCGCCTTCTTAGCTGCTTTCGCTTTTTGATTGTGATGCTTATGCGTAAAATCTTTGGCAGTTAATCCTCTTGTTTGTCGTCCTCCAGACCCTCTTCCTCCGCGACCGGGACCCCCGCTTGCCCTGGGTTGTTCTTTGGCCAAAGCACTTGTCGACGATCCCCTTGGCGTGAAAGGTACCGCGCTCGTGCTCGGGACGAATGCTGAATCGAACCGTGACTTATTTCCACCCGCGCCGAGTCCTTCTATCTCGTTTCTTTTCGTTTTTTCCTGGGTCAGGGCGATCGTTGACGCTTCCTCTGCGCTATGTGCGAAGATTTTCTCGGCGCCAGCTTTGTGGGAGTGATAGACTTTGCCGTCGGCCACATAGAAGACACGCTTCGATGCGTTTGCACGTTCTTTCCGATCGTCCCCATCTTCTAATTCGTCTGTACCGAGCGTGACGTTTGCTACTTGCACAGGGAGATCATCGAACGAATCGTCGTATTCATCCTCGTATTCCAAATCGCGCGCTGCCTTCAGCACTCGGTTCTTATCTTCCACTGAAAGTTCGAGGTCAACTTCCTTGTTAAATCTCTTACCGATGGGTATACCGGGCTGTGGATGACTCCGCCAGATCAACTTTGCCGCGGGTGGCGGCCATCCTAGCTGTCTATCAAGCGACCGCAAATCAGGCGGAAGCGACTCCTCAAACAAATGCTGCACAATTGACTCAGCGTTGGGACCAAAATGGTCCACGCATGCCTTAAGAAACCCAATGCCGACATCGGGTAGGATGATTCTAACAGATTCGATCGTGTTCACGACCACTGGAGCTAGTCCTACGTACTTATCACGCTCTGCATCCACGAGTTCTCCTCCTACTCCCTCTGCACTCCTCAGACAGGAAATTGCCGCGCCCAACGAATCTCTCACCATATCTAAACTATCACCATCGCAAGTTGCCACGGTCTGGAAGCTAGAGAGTACCGTACTTTGGATCTTTTCGAGCGCACCTATCAGATTCCCATCACGACGCAACCATTCTGCAGCTTCTGGATACACGGCGACAAGTGAAACAAGTGAAATTGCAACGTCGTGAAAGTATGACAGCGATTCACTCAACCCGTCTGGTGGAAGCTCGTTAGCTTGAGCCGCAGGAGTCACTCGCGCTGCCATGTCTTTCAAGTTCTTTTCGATCATCACTCCAGTGCGCACAAAATCGTCTTCGAGTGTCGGCAACAGTTTTACAGCATTTTCCAGGACTTCGTGCACCAGATCTCTGTTATCACTTCCATAAAGCACCGTCAAGTCAATCAATTTCGGTACATCGATCAGATTATGCTTCAAAACTGCCTGCCTCCGCTCTTCGGGAGTTAAGCAGCTTCGCTCTCGAGCGCCATCGTTCACCAGTCTGAGCAACGTGAGGAACACCTTCCTTCCCAACTCGTCCTCCGTAACTGACGTCGACGGTTCGGCCCCTCGACCTCTACTTTCGAATGGCCGCGTTTTGAACTGCAAATACGTGTCCAGAGTCCTCGCGAGCCCTCGTCCGTTTCTCTGCACGTGCGCCCAAAACGCTTCACTCGTCTTTCGCAGCGCACTGTCGAGGGCGTCCACTAGCGCTTGACACGCCTCCGCAGCGCGCTCGTCTAAAGAATCGTCGTCGCCGGGCAGATAGGGGATGTACGTCACCGTCGCTGGCGCGAGGCGTGACGCGCGTGACATCGCACGCGACCGACGGGGCGCCTCGAAGTATCGACGCGAGTGCGCGACGCGCGCTCGCCAGCGAAGGCGGCACAGTCAGACGTGCGCGCTGCGTCCCGTCGAGGACGACATCCGCGCTAGAATTCATGGCCGATGAGCTCGACGAGGTGATCGGGTTTTTGTCCGATAAGAACCCGGCCGTGCGAGAGCAGGCGGCGCACATCATCCAAGGCTTGACTGGAACGGATGACGGCGCAAAGTTACTGTGCGCTAAAGCCGACACACTGGTGCCGAAACTGTTGCACGCGCTCGGTAAAGAAGGCGCAGAATCAAAGTATACCGCGACAGCGCTGGTAAACTTGACGCACGACCCGGAGGTGATCGTCAAGGCTGTGAACAAGGGCGTCGTGGAGCGCGCCATGGACGGGCTTCGCGACGGCGACGGCGCACCGGTGGACCTCTTGCTATCTATTTTAGCGAACGTGACGACGGCAGAGAGCGGTGTACACGTGATATGTCAAGAGGGTAAGCCACTGGAGGGATTTTACGTGTCAAAGTTGATCCAACTCTTGTCCACCGGAAAGCCGAAGGAAGACTATGACCATGCCGCGTCAGTCTTGACAAACATCTCGCGCGACCCGATCGGTCGACGAGTCTTCTTAGATCCGAAGCGAGGATTATTAGCATCAGTTGTTCCTATTATGAGTGAATCGAACGACCTCAGGCGTGAGCGTGTCGCAGCAGCATTGCGGAATTGCTGCATGGATGACATTCAGCGTAAAGCGCTTTTGGACTTTGTCAGCCCGGGTGCACAGGAGGCAGCAGGGGATGTCCTACGTGCGCTCCTTCGACCGATCAGCGGTAAGAAGGTCGGAGCGGAACTATCTGACCATGTTCGTCAGGCCTGTGCGGAAGCGATCTATGCGTTGGCGAAGGACGAAGAAGGCCGGGTGTGGCTTGGCAAGTTGGACGCTCCTCGGACTCTGCGAGACGGATACGAACTTGAGGAACATGCAGAAACTTGTGCTGCATTGGTTGCGGCCGGGGATTTGTTCCTGAAGCACGGCATGGTACCCGAAGACCTTCAAGAAGGCTTGAATCAGCCACAAGCGGTCGAAGTGATTGACGATGACGAAGCCATGGTCATGATGGGACCAGGCGTTGGTGGCGGTGGATTTATTAGTGGCGTGGATTGATTTGTCATTGAATAAATCGCTCGCTCGCGTCGTTCGCAGTTTTAAAGCGAGAGTTCCCGGTAGATAATAGTGTATTAAAATCTAATCGTATTCGTTGAAGCTCACGGGCGTTAGCGACGATATTGTGTGCGCCGTTCGTACGCTGCGACGTAAATAATTAAATCAACTGCATCAAAGACGACGGGTTGTCAGATTTCACAATGAAGCGGACGCGTGCGGAGCGCGTGCTCGTTTAAACTGATATCGCGAATACCGATTGTGTGGCGTTCGTGAGTTGTTTTGCACGCATCTAGCGCCTGTCTAAGAACGCACTCCGGGAGAGTATTTATTTAATAAATTAATTAATTTGTCGTGACGTCGTTGTCGACGTGTTTGTCTTTATTACTCAACGAAACTGCCCGTTTGGCCTTTCATTACGTCGAGCGATCTCGGCTGTCTGTTTGCGGCGCGTGAGTGTGCAAAACAGGTTATGTGTGAATTAATTTCAATTATTTTCTCCTTCCCGATAAATTACCCACGACGTCGTCGTCTATGGACGTTCGGGCCGGAGATATACGAGCTCCATGCCTCTTCGATGCTGTTTGGTGCCGTATGTTTAGGAGTTTTTCGTCTCGAAAGCTTTGATTCGTTGCCCCGAGTTACGTTGGCGAACGTTTGTGTCTAATTTATTTATTACAAATGCGCATATTTCAGTTTGCTCGAAATCAGCGAGTATTCTCGAGTAATTGTCCCGTTAGAATAATGTAAACGACCTTTCGTACGTCTCGGTGCACTTGAGCTGCGTTCACGTTTAATTTATCGTCTCACGAGAGCGTCTTTTGCCGTCATTCGTGATAATTCGATAATTAATTACTATTATAATCTGCCGCGTCGAAGAGCCAGAAACGTCGGTTGACGAGCATCCCGCGAGATCGCAGTCGTTGTTGTGTGCGCGGTTATGAGTAATGGGTGATTAACATCTGTATGCATACTTGAATTGAAAAGAACTACACATAGCAACTAATACACTGAGACAAGTTCGCGGGCACTTGTTCCTTCCTCGACAAACAATAATCCTCAATACATTAAAGCCATACCATCAAGCTACGCGGCCAACGGCTTCTTCATGACGATGAGATACATCGGAGAGAAGATGCCGAGATCACCGCCTTTCTCGAGGTTGACCGCAGCCTTCAACAACATGGTGTGCACGGCTTGCGTCCCCTTGGGCGCGAAGCCGATGAACTCGAGCACGCCGGTGAGGATGTGCGTCAAGTACGCCGCCCGGCGAGCAGATTTCATGGCTTGTTGCCACGGAACGGCTCCGAGAGTGGCGCGATCAAAGGTGAACTGCACGTCGAAGCCCGCCGCCTTCGCGGCTTCGACGCAATCTTCGATGGTGCGCACTTCCGGCAGTGCGTTACCTTCGGCGATGCCGTCGACGACGTCGACATGAACCTTATTGTTCGGGTCGTATTGATCGGTGCGCAGCCACTCGTAGGACGCGAAGAGAGCACCCGGTTTGAGGACTTGGAACACTTGCTTGTACAAAGCAGTGGTGTTCGACGCGTGGCACGCGGCTTCAATGGCGTACGCGCCGTCAAAGGATCGACCCTTGAACACCTTCGCGAGGTCCATGAAGTTACCTTGAACGATCTCCGTCAAATCTTCCAGGCCCGCCTGCTTGTTCAAAGTATTGCAACGGCCAACTTGGTACTCATTGATAGTGATACCGGTCACCTTACCGCCCGTGGCCTTGACGATGTTGCGCATCGGACCCCCGACGCCGCAGCCGAGGTCCAACACGTTCATCCCCGCCTTCAAACCAATGTTCTCCGCGATCGCTGTGCGTGTAAAACGGGTAAAGTCGCGTCAGTCGAATGCCTCCTTTTTTCGTATATGCGTTTAGATCGCGTTCACGGGTTCGAGACGAGTGATGCGCGCGAGACGAGCACGACGTACCGACTTCCTGGCGAATGATGGAGTCTTCAAAGCTCTCCCCCTTTTCGCGTGCGGCGAAGTGGAAGCTTTCGCCCCAACCGTACTCGTAAAAGTCGGTGATGAGGGAGTAAAACTTGTTCACAAAGTCCGGGGTGGACAAGATGCGCGATCCGACCCCCTTACCGTCTTCTTGGTCGAAGAACTCGTTGTAAGATTTTATCCCTTTGTCTACCATCGTCTTAGCCATCGCCCCGGTCTTCCCGCCGAACGAGTGCAGCGGGTTCTTGCGGAACCAAGACAACTTCACCGCGACGTAGATACCACCAGTCAGCGTCACCCCACCGACGATCATCTGGACTTTCTTGTCCTCGAGCGCGTCCATGACGCGCGCGGTAGCCATCTCGAGACGACCTTTGGCGCGAAAAGTCGAGCGCGCAAGATGCGATCTCGCGCCGAACTCCGAAGCTTTGCGAGCGCGGACGGCGCGTGGGAGTCGTGCGGACGCGCGGAGGGTGGCTATAGACTCCCTCGAGTGCGTGCAGACGTCGAACGAATCGAAGTCGCCGTGTGCGGCGGCGCTAATCTTTCGAAACGCCCTCGTGACGTCTTCGGATACGAGCGCGCCGCCGCTGCGCTGGCGACGAAAGGCCAGAGGTCGTCGGGGGACTCGCGGCGAGTCCCGACTCGATCGCATCGATCGATCGCACGTTTTTTTTTCGATTTCCGCGACAACAGTGAAAGGTCTATCGTGAGTTTGAATACGGTAAAATTGACATCGGAGGAGAGATGAAGACCGCTCGCAGACCCTGGATCGGTCGCGCGCCGGGTGCGCGCTGGCTGTGATTTTGACTAAGAGTGATAACAATCTAGTACTAAATCTAATTCGCCCCCGCTCCCTCGGCGGCTCGCTCCTTCGCGAGAGCCGCGCTGTCTCGTTCGAGCAATCTTTGCATCGCGATATTGTGACTCTCGTGGTGACCGAGCGCCGCGCCGCCCATGCCGAGCATGGAGATCTCGTTCCAGTCGGCGGGGAAGTGCTTGTCACAAAAGTTCATATGATGATCGGTCCACGGACGAAGGACGCAATCGGTGATTTCTTTGACTTTGCCCGACTCAGACGGCACACCGGTGGGAGCCCAACCGCCAAATGTACTACCGTGACGGTTGCACGCCAGTTTGTTGTACTTGTCGTGGTCGTGGTCGAGCTCTTCGACGATTGATGGATCGACCTCCTGCACGTCCGGGCCATGGGCATCATCGTACCATTCCGGGACGTAGCCGCCCATGACTTCTTTTGGTATCGGATTCGTTTGGGCGACGTAGCAGTTCAAGTTCATGCAACGTTTCGGATCCGAGCACCTGCGCATGCAGTTTTGAGACAACCAAGCGTCGATCATATCGACCTCCTTCGTCTCTTGAATGTGCTTGATGATTTTCTCCGCCCCTCGTTTTGTCATCATGTACGAGGGCGAACCCGCCCATGCGCATCGCTTGTTGAACTTGTATAGGTAGACATAATTTTGATTGTTGTAAACCGTCGGCAAGGCAGAGTCGCTCGGCCACGTTCCAGCTGCGTTCGATTTGAAGCGCTTCATGAACTGACCACTGTCTTCCGAGTCGGGTTTTATCCAAATCAAGTCGGCATCTTCGGGCGTGTAATCGGCGAGGTTGTTATAGTCAAGAGGGCTGACGGAGTTCAACTTGAACGCGTCTGTTTCCCAAACCACGAAGTGGTGGTGACCCGCATCCAAGGCACGGTTCCAAATGATGGTGTGCGTTAACAGGCATCCGATGTGGTGCGCCAGATGCGTGCAGAAATCGAAATCGCACGCGTGGCTTGACCGTCTCTTCGCTTCCAACACAGGCGCGAACCACTGAATTTGTTCCAAGTCGTCTGTATCCGTCGTGATTGCGTGGACGGCGTCGATAGCCATGTCAAGCGTTTCGGGCCAACGAGCGGGATAAATAGAGTCTTGCACGTGTACCACTTCTTTAATATCGTCGTGACTCATCCCTGTGTACGACTTGCACTGATCTACGAGGTACTCGACCGTTCGTGTCCGCGTCCCGTAATCTTCTGTGTCGATCTTACCGTCTCCCATGATGTACACCGGTATTTTCATCTTCGGTACCTGCACTGAACTTGTCGTCGTGTGCTGTGACGGGTTCGTGGAGGCTAAGTTCGAGTCGTCCGCTGGCGGAAGACTCGTCTCCCCGCTGCTCGCGATCCAAGGAACCGTCTGAACTGCGTGGCGGTGTTGCCTGTGATGGTGTCGTCCCAAACCCGAACTCCGAGGCATCGCTGGTCCCCCAAGACTCGCGAGCGGCGACACACCGGCGTGTGAGGCGACTCCAAGTAGACTAACGACCCCGATCGCAGCCAGCGTCAATCCCACCGCTCGCCCGGACGTTTTCCAAGTCCCATTCATCTGCTCAACACCCTGCTCCAAGTCGTTCTCGGCGAGCAACGACGCCTTCTCGCTCGCGTGTGTCCCCATGTTTGGGAATATTATCGCGGCGGAATAGCAACCCGCTGTTTTATTCGCGCGTGATTGCTACACGTTCCCGATCACGCGCGCGCTCGTCGCTTAATGAGGCCAGTGCAATGATGAGCTCCCACAGGTCTCTAGGAAACACCCTCGCTCAATATCTCTGCAGAAAATCGATTTGTAAACGAGCGAAAGGGCTTACACGATCTAAGGTGAATACGGTTAATATGATGAGATCGCTGGAGTGGTGAATTAATGGATGAATGAATTGAAATGAGTGCTAGTATATATAAAAGCGTCGCGAGAGGCGTCGGTGAGCTTTTATGGCTTTATGGCTTAGTCGAAACCTTCACCATGGAAGGACGGATGAGGCTACTACCGATCTTATAGCCCTTTCTGAATTCTTCAATGATCGTATCTTCATCCATCTCGTCGTTCTCTTCCCGCATGATAGCCTCGTGGTCGTTCGGGTCGAACGGTTCGCCGACGCCCGCGACGACTTGGAGGCCTTGCGATGAAAGAATTTCCATCAACTGCTTGTGCATGTTTTGATATCCCGTCAATATCTTCTCCTCGCCTTCGGTCGAACCCTTGATATTTTTCTCTGCGAGGTCAAAGTTATCGAGCACGGGCAAGAGAGCCTTGACAAAGTCACCCTTGGCGCTGCTCGCGAGGTTCTCCTTTTCCTTGAGCGTTCGCTTGCGGAAGTTGTCGAAGTCTGCGTTCAGACGCAAATATTGATCCTTCATCGCGGCCACTTGGTCTTCCATACCGACCATCTTTGCGTTTGCATCACCGATTTCTCCCTTGAGGGAGGCCACAAGCTCCGCTGCGTCGGCGTTATCGCCGACGACGAGCTCGAGTCGACCGACGAGCGCGCTCAACGCGCTCTCCTCTTCTTCCGCACCCTCTGCGACTTCTTCGTCGTCCTCGACGACTTCAACTTCGGGCACTTCTTCTTCAGTCTCGACGGTTTCGCCCTGCGCGATGCGAGAACACGCGTCGTTTCGTCAGTCTTCCGTTCGTCCTCGTCCACCGATACCCTCGTCATCCGCCGCGCTCCCTCGTCGCTCGCCCGTTTAATCCTCGATCGCTCCCTCGCCGTCGCCCTCGCGGTCGCCCGCGAGTCTCGCCGCGCGTCGTTCTCACCTCTTCTTCTCCCGCGCGCGCGACGATCTTCATCGCTCGCGCCTCGCGCGTCGCCCACGAAGGTGTCGAACGCGCTCGAAGATTCATCTTCGCGCGCGTCGTCGTCGTCGTCGTCGTCGTCGCTCGCGCGCGCGCGCGCGCGGTCGCCGCCGCGAGTGAGATCGTGATCGCGGACATCCTCGGTGCCCCCGCGCGTCGGCCGCTCGGCGGTGCGCGCGCGTGCGAGTGACGCGCCTCGAGGTTTCCCTCGCCCTCGCGTCGTCGTCGACGCCGCACGCCGCGTCGCGCCCTCGGTCGTCGTCACCGAGACGACGCGACGACGCGAGGCGATGCTCGATGACGGCGAACGACGCGCCATGACGCTCAGCACGCTCGCCGGACTCGCGACGACGCTCGGCGCGGTGGTGGCGGTGTGGAAGAAACCGGACGCGCGCGCGATGGCGTTCCTGCTCGGCGTCGCGATCGGCGTGATGACGTCGCTGTCGTTCGTGGAACTGTACGCGAAGAATGTCATCGAGCACGGGTTCTGGAGCATCACCGCGGCGACGCTGGGGGGGGGCGGGGACGTACGCGTGCGCGGCGCCGCTGCTGCCGAATCCAGAGGCGCACCACGGGGCGAACGCGGGGTCACCGCCGAACGAACGAACGACGATGAACGCGACGTCGAAGAGCGACGATGAAAAGGATGCCATCGCCGCTGGAGGGGTGAGCAAGGCGCGGTTGTTGCGATTGGGGATTTTGATGGCGTTCGCGATGACGCTGCACAACTTGCCAGAGGGGTTCGCGGTGGCGTGCGCGTCGTATACGACGATTGGACCGACGATGGCGTTCGCGATCGGAATGCATAACGTCCCAGAAGGTATCATCATCGCTGCGCCGGTATATGCAGCGACCGGAAGCCGAAGTCGAGCCATTCTTCTCGCCACCGCGAGCGGGCTGTCGGAACCAGTCGGGGCGCTCATCGCTTTGAAATTCATGAAACCGTACCTCACTCCAACGCGTTTGGAACATCTCCTCGCCGGCACTGGTGGGATTATGGTTGCTGTGTGTGCGCTCGAATTGTGGCCCGAGGCGAGAAAATGTGGAAATAGTGACAACATGTACCGTGGGATCATCTTTGGCGCCGCTCTGATGATGCTCACGTTGTATCTCGGCGCGTAAAAATCTTGTTGTAGCTTTTAACTCTATATTGCTAGCGTTCTATAACAATCCTAGTGTGACTAATACCGCGAGCTTGTTATGCGACCCGCGCGATCGGACGCGTTTCCGTGGCCTTCGAAGTTGAAGACGTTGCGAGTGCTTGGAGACAGCATCGACTCGCACCGCCCGTTTGCATTCCCGGTTTCTGGAATCCCATGCGAAACAGCTCGCATCTTCTTTTCCGTACTTGCATTCGCTCGATAGCTTTGCCATGACGTTCCGTTACTGTCCACTAGCGTGCCTCCCCACGCCGCGTCTTCTGTAGCCGTAGATAGAAGCTCCGCCACGCGTGTCTTCACTTGCGCTTTGCCGCTGCGGTGATCCAACTCTATCGGGCCTTTACTCTCGCGCTTCAGCGTGGCGATCCCCTGGAATAAGAGAAACTTTTGCTCCGCATCAACGCTGCTGACGAGTGAAATACTATGCATCGACCCTGGGAACCCGACCCGTATATCGCGGAGATCTTCCTCGACAAGCACCCCAGCTTCGAAGAGTTGTCTGACGAACCGTTTTAGTAAGACGCAGTGCTCCTTGAAGCGCTCGTATTCTATAAGTCCCGCACGGTTAGTGATGAGTGTGTTAAACTTCTGCTGAAGATCAAATTGACCAGATTTCTTTTGCAACTTTTGGAATCCCACTGGTCCGAGGTTTCTGAGCAGCCGTCGACGCTGGGCTTCGTTTCGAGCGGAGAGCATGCGCACTCCCAAATCCTCGATGGCGAACATGATAACTCGTCGAAAACTCAGTGGGGTACACCCGATACTGTACTTGCCCATGCTTTTGATCATGTTTACGTACACGCTACAAAGCTGCGGATTCAATAGAATCTCTTCAAATCCAGAACAGAATATGTGAGCCAGTACGTTTTCATGGTACACGCCGTACATGACCATCTGTTTCACCAGATTTTGAAAAATGTGTTCATCCACCTTCAAGTTTGCAAAAGTTGAAGCCATCATTACCACTTGATTCTCATTCCACTTTGACAAAGGCTCTTTCATGAGTTTATCCACGTTGGTGCGGTGTTTGTTCACCGGATGACCAAATGCTCCACTTCCACAGACGTACAAAATCTCGCTCCCTCGAGCGACGACAAACGTGGATGATTTAGATGCGTAAACCTGCTCAGCTTTAACTTCATACATCGGATGTCGTTCCATCTCTTCTATTTCCGATTTCTTCAAGGCGAGACGATCGGTGATTGATAACACTGGCTGTAACTTTTTCGGCGTCATCGACGCGGCGATGGAGCCGTCGCCGAGTTGACCAAAGTCGTTTGATCCACAGACAAAAACGTCGCCCAGCGTCGTCAACATGACGGTGTGATTATCACCAGCTCCGATTTGAACGATGAAAACGTTCACCATCGTAGATACGAGTGTCACCAAACTTCGATCTAACGTGTCGCTCAATCCCAACTGTCCATCGGAACCGCGTCCGCACACGTATACACGACCCTTCTCCGTTAGCATTACTGTGTGCTCCTCTCCCCCGACGACCTGCACGACCTTATGACGAACCTTTTGCAACGCCATACTGCTTTCACTCACGTCTTTGAGAGCCATCATCTCGTCGATGAACCTCTGTTCAAGCTGGACCGAATCAAGATGGATTTCTTCCACGTCGACGCGTTCCGGAACACCGCCGACGAACTCGTCGTGCCCCATGCGTCTAGGAATGAAAATATTCGAAAAGTCACCGCACCCGAGTTGACCACGACTATTTGAACCGAATCCGTAAACATAACCCGCATCGGTCACTACGAGTGTGTGATTGCTACCGCAAGCCACCGAAGACACGTTCAGAAGCGCGACAGATTCCACGAGCTTTGGCTTGGCGTAGTTAAGCCCGTCTCCGTGACCGAGTTGACCGCGATCTCCCACGCCGAAACTGTAAATTTGCCCTGACCCCGTCGTTATGACCGTGTGCGCCGACCCCGCGGCACAAGACACCACCTTCGTCGTGGCGTTGGTCATCCAGTACATCCACTTCGGTGTCTCGTGAATCCGATTCGAACCCCTCTCGCCGTGGCCAGTGCAACCGCCCGTATCTTCCCCCCACGTCAAGCACTCCTGTCCTGATGTCACCGCTACCGAGTGTCGCCCACCTGTGGCGATATCTACAGCCTTCGCTCCGTCAATGACGTCGAGCGCCACCGGAACGTCCTGAGACGTCGTCACACGAAGACCGAGTTGCGATGACTCGTCGGATCCCATAACGAGTATCCGTCCTTCGTGATCAGTATACGTAGGAGCGATATGTTCCAGCGCCTCTGGGTTGGATTCAAGAAGAATAAGCGCATGATCGTCCCCACCAGTTATTTTCTTCACCCTCGCCCCCAATGGTAGATCAAACACAACTGGCTTGACGAATCGGTG
>JACLAB010009100.1_pt1 | contig 15479 bp, 7 predicted proteins | sample 8027921 | NCBI WGS metagenome assembly JACLAB01 (sample SAMN15725117, study PRJNA655200) | protist metagenome | isolation source: fluorescence activated cell sorting (FACS) single amplified genomes of... | place: USA: West Boothbay Harbor, Gulf of Maine | collected 2000-07-19 | reverse complement strand
AGTACGAGTACACGGATTATTATTCTCGCGAAGAGAGAGTTAATGATGATAACGATGATTATGATGAAGAGGGAGAGATGCTGTTCGAGCGTTCCGCCCACGGCGTCCAACTGATAGACGGGAAGCGAGAAAAAATGATGCGAGAGAAACACCGAACGACGGATAAAGATGTAGTGGAACGGTACATGTACACGGACGGTGATAAGGAGAGTGGAAGGAAACATTCTATGATTGGTCCTTTGTTACCGTGGAGATTCGATAGTTTCGGAAACCAGCTGACGCTGGACGAGATACGAAGAGGTATCGGCGCGGATGAGGAGAAGAGGAAGGAGGAGCTGGAGAAGAGCATGGCGCAGAGAACGTTTAAGATTGATCATTTGCAAGGAAGAGTGAAGAGGAGTAGTAACAGTGGAGGAGGGGAAGAAGAGGAGAAGAGGAGAATACCGAAGGTATCGCTGACGAAAGTGAGAAGAAAAACTTTACGATGGACGAAACGCGCGATGGAATTGGTATTGCGAGACGTGAGGAAGTTACAGTTTCCGACGGATTGCGACGAGAGTAAGCTTTTGATCGTACCTTTGGAACAGTGTCCGCTGGGGTGTCGATTGCATATTTATTTGCAGCGCGCGTTAGTTTTAGCGACGAGTTTAGAGAGAACTTTAGTTTTTTTACCGCCGTGGGATTCTGGTATGGACCATTTGTTCATGCCGCTGACCAAGTGCACTTTGAGGACGGGCGAGAAGAATAGTCCGAAGAGAGAAATTAGGGTAAAATTAGCGACAGCTATTGAAGTTTTGGGACCAATTATGTTCCCAAGCACCTCACACGGCGCGCCGCACGAAAAAATAAACAAGTTTGTCGAAACGGTTCGCGACGCGGTGGAAGGTTACGACCAATCCGAGTGGTTTTCCTTTTCGCACGTGGAACGGATAAAAAAGGTGACCGAGAAAATTCGCGATTTGATCGATCGAACCGTCGAGGAAAGTAAGGAGAGTCGAGAACCAATCGTATTTGAGCGTGGAAATGAAGATTCGCACAGGGAAAACGTGGTAAACGCGGCGATGACGTTCGTTATGCACACGTGTCCGAACCTTTTGTTCAATTTCAGAGACGAAGATGTGAACGAAGAGTTGTTGAAAGGATATCAGGACGCTATCATTTGCCACAACGGTCGATGCGATGGCGTGGACATTGAGTTACTTGGCGATTCTTTGCCCGAAGGATTTGATCCCGAAACGTTAAATTCGCAAATACCTGCATCCGTTTGGCGGAGTATTCGCTCGGAGTTGGCCGCCGGCGTCGCGTCGAAAGCGAACCGAGAGATGAGCGAATCGGAGTGGCGCAGCAAACGCGACGAGTTTGAGCAACGAATCAATCGTCGAGGCTATTCAAGCGCGTTCGAAAACGAAGGTGAAATTGCCGAAGAGTTTCTTATTCGCACGTTTAATCCGTACGAGAACCTTCCGTTACCCGGAACGCGCGACGACGACGAGTACTCGAAGACGTACGACGTGATACCATACGATCCGCCGTTTGTCCACTCGCACGCGCTGAATTTTGAACTCGGGTGCAACGATTTCTCGTCCGCTTGTCAAGCGCATTTCATGTACATGTCCATGTTAACATCGAGCGTTATCCTCCGCCCGACGAAAGAAACCACCGAAATGCTCTCGGAGCGATACTTTGAGAACCTCCACCAAGTGCGCTCGCCAACTGTCATCCTTCAAATCCGTCAATCGGACAAGAAAGGAGAGGATCCGTACTACAACGTCTTTGGTGGCTACCGAGCGGTGACGCGATACATCTCTGCGTTAAAAATACTCGCAGAAAGCACGAAAAAATGCTGGAAAACCATCTTTGTCATGACCGATTCTGGTCAAGTCATTAAAGAAGTTCGCCAACGGTACGACCGAGGAGAGATACTCTTGTGCGGCGATAAACCAATCTTGGTTTTTAGCAAACATGCCGCGGAAATGGACTTGGACGTCCCCGTCTTTGCTTGGGCTTTGCGCGAAAGCTCCATGAACGAGGCTAAAGGCAACAAAAAGTCCCCATTCACCCGCGAACGCGCGTTCGTCGCCGAACTGTTACTCGCGGCAAAAATCGGCGACTTTGTCCTCGGCGACGGCAGCTCGAACATCTACTTGACCTTACTCGAACTCATCGCCAGTCGCAAACGCGTCGCGGACCTCCCGCAACTCGTCAAGGCCACTCCAGCTAAGTTCATCAAGACTTACGAGACGAAAGCCTACTTCACGAGCCAATCGAGATGCGAAAACTTCGACCCGGCTTCGCACTCGTGCTTCTGGGTCTCCTCCTTGGGCGCCGCGCCGTTGCTCGGATGGTACTCGGTCTTGTTGAACCAACCGTTCGTGAATGGAATGCCCGTCGTGCTCGAATACGCCAGGGTCCACCGAGACGAGTGGTTGAATGAAGAATAAATTTGTAGTATTGTATTAGTAGTAGTAATAGTAGTAGAGTAGTACTAGTATTTATCGACAGAGACATGTTACGAAACAGAACTCGTCTCCCACATAAAAACACACGCACAGATAAACAACAAAAAAATGGTAAGATGATTTTAAACCCTCGACTTTCGAGACGACGACGACCACTGCCTCCTTCTCTCTCTCTCTCTCTCGTTCTTCTTGGTCTTCTTCTTATTCGTTGTTTTGCGCTCTCGCGGCGGGGCGCTTTTCTCGTCTCCGGTTCTCTCTCTCGTATCTCTGATATACATTTGACCTAAAACGCGTTAAACTCATCACACTTTCTGTCTCTCTGGTAAACACGACAGGTTGCGACGGCAGACGGCAACGTCGCCCTGGCTTTTGGCCTGGTCACGATGGCTGGTTTATCCACCACCGTGGGGTCTATGTTTGTGTTTTGCGCGGATTACGCGAACGTGAAACTTCTCGCCGGCGCGTTGGGCGTATCCGCCGGGGTGATGATATTCGTCTCTTTCGGGGAGATATACGGGGTGAAAGCGGTGGACGCGTTTGAGGAAATCGAGGGGATAGATAGAGACGAAGCGACGAGATACGCGACGTTTTGTTTTTTTGGAGGGATAGCGATTACGTACTTATTAGATTGGTTGGTGCATACGATTGCGAGAGTGCACGAGCAAAGGACGGGCGATAAGATGGTGATGTCCTGTCCGGCGTGTCAAGAGGAGGATCACGAACATTTTGGGACGATGGAAAGAGGTTTGGCGGATATTAATAGGAAACAGAGTCAGTCGGACATGTCGTTTGAGTTGATGGAAGAAGAGGCGGACGCGGTGACGGCGGCGAAGCAGCAGCCGACGATGCAAAGGAAGAAAAATGGGAGCGTCGCGAGTACGAGTTTACACAATCAAGAACACACGCACGGACCGGTATCGGACGACCACGAACACCACGAACACCACGTAAGCACGCAGGATTTGGAACATGTAGATTTATCGTCCATTCCACACACGCCTTTAGACACGCAAGATCGCGCGGCTTTGAAGAACATGGGTATACTCACCGCGATAGCCATTGGTATTCACAATTTCCCGGAAGGATTGGCCACGTTCATCGCCGCTTTAGCCGATGCAAAACTAGGAGGCGCTTTAGCCATCGCCATCGCCATTCACAACGTTCCAGAAGGTATATGTGTCGCTATGCCTGTGTACTATGCCACAGGCTCAAAATGGAAAGGCTTCTGGTGGTCATTCATCTCCGGCGTCACCGAACCCATCGGCGGTTTAGTCGGATATTTGATCTTACACGGCAACAGCATGTCCGCGAGAGCGTACGGAACACTCTTCGGCATCGTCGGTGGGATGATGGTGTACATATCTCTCCGTGAGTTAGTGCCAACGGCGCTCAAGTACGACCCGAAAGATAAGTTTGTAACCAACTGCGTCTTTGCAGGCATGCTTATCATGGCGGCGTCCTTGTTGCTTTTTAAAGTTTAGCGCCGCCGCGCCGAGAAGAAAATTTTACGTACAAAAGAAAGAGAAAGAAGAACAAACATATACAATAATATAGCTAAGCGAGCGGCGAGAAATACGCTCTGTGATATACACAACCATCATTCATTAACCTACGATACTACTCTACAAATGCGCTCTCTACTTTTTCCCTTTTCCTCTCGCCGCCCCGCCTGGAGCTGCTCCTTCAGAGGCGGCTCCCAAAGCAGCCTCGAACGTTTCCGTCACGTGCTCGCAAATGCTCACGACATCTAACAGGGCTTCTCGCATGGCCCCATCCGCGGTCAGCGGCTGAATCGTTTGTACTCTCACGTTCACTTTCCGTTCCATCGGGTGTGGGACGCTGTACCCGGCGAGTGCAACGCCGGGGTTTTTGTTCAGTTGGTACCGGAGGCAATTCCCTAACGTGTGGTCTTCGTTTTGGAGAGAATACGTCGCTTCGAAGACGCCGCTGTTACTCGTGTTGCTCCCAGCCGCCGCCGTTCTGGTGGTGCTGGCATCGTTGTTCGTATCACTGACGCCCAGTTCCGATGGATCTCGCATTCTTATTTTCCTTTTCAGTAGACGGAGTGCGTGTCGGTTGATGAGTCAATTGGTTTGGGGAAAAATGTCAAGCGCATTGGCTTCATAAATAAAGGCAGGATGATGCGCGCACTCTCTGCTCCTCCTCCTCCCCCTCTCGTCGCGGTCCACGCGGGGAGCACCACGACGACGAAGACGTTACGTTCGAGACGTTTTTTTAACAGAGATGGTCGTTTTTACGACAACAACGACACCAACACCAACAAAGACAAAGACAACAACCGGCGACGACTGCGGCGAGTAAAAGCAACTTCGAATAATAACAACAACAACAACAACGACGACCCGGAAGAGAAGAAAAAACCATCCTTTGGCGGCGGCACGGATTCAAACGGCCGCATGCACGTTCCCACGGACGCGTTTGGCGGGATGAGCCCCGAATTTAAAGCCGCTTCGGCGTTGAAAACGCTGTTCACCATGGTGGCGGTCAGAATCGTCTTGGCGCAAGAGGAAGGGTACGATAACGAAGGCGGAGGCGGGACGCCGACGTCAATCGCGCTCGGGAAGTTTCTGGAGGAAAATCCGTTGAGAGATGGGAACGAGTGGCTGCAGAAGATGTTAGAGTGCGAACAGACGGAGCTAAGGTTGATTGCTTTGAGGTTGATCGAGGTGAGGAGAGCGTACGCGGAGAGTCAGTTTGATTTTAACGAAGTGAGGAACACGGCGAGACTTGAAATCGAGAAGGATAACGACAAGCTGATGGTTGACTACATGAAACAGAGTTTAAGCGCGGAATAAAGAAGGACGAATAAGCGTCTTTATGTATAATGTTTGTGTATTTGTATTGATGTGTATGTTGTCTACTACTACTACTACTACTACTGCTACTACTACTATTTTACGCTAAATATCCTCGACAGTTATGACTGGCGCAATAGCACGGCACTTTACCGTCTTCTATTTCAAAGCGGTAGTTGTACGTCATTTCCGTTCCTGCTGGGACGTCGACCCGTGTAAAAAAACAAACGTGGTGTTCACCGCCGGATTTGATGATTTTCGTGTACATGTTTGGATCGCAGGAATGATTCGTAAATCGAGCGATGTTCCCCATGTTGGTGCAATCTACAACGGTGTGGTCGTCCGCGCGTAAGAGATAGCAATCGGTACCGTCACGTTCGTAACGTGCTTCGCGGAGATCCGCGATGGGAGTTCGAACGGCTTCACCACGGTAGATGATGACCATCGCGCCGGCTTTGATTGGAACTTTTGAAATTAACCCCCAACCGTGGATGGCCGATTTCCCAAACGTTAACCGTTTCTTGACCGTGTTTGTACATTCGAGCATGCGCTCTTTTAACGATAAGCCAGTACCCTCGAGAGGGCCTTTATTTGGCACGCTGGCTCCGTGCTCGCCGCCGAGTTTTCTGGCGGCTTGCGATTTTATGTACTTCTCTCTCCACTCCTCGGGGGTGTACGACCGACTGGTGACCAGCGCTCGATGCAAACCACCTCGCGTGCCTCTCACGATGTACGGCTGCAAACCGACGTACTGTCGCTTCCCAGTTTTCGGCGGTGGACCTAGATTTTTAGCTTTCAACAAATCCGTCGATTTAGGAGGTTGCACACCTAAACGCCTATACACGTTCAACTGAATTTCTCGCAACTGTGCCGGAGTTAAACCTTGACCAAACTTTTTCATGCCGTACGGTTGATTCTCGTCTGCTTTTTTGTTCTTCTTTTTCTTCTTCCTCTTGGAAAGTCGAACGCCGAATCCTTCCAACCATTTACCTAAAGGCATCAAAATACCACCAGCAACGCAAACACGAATCGAAACGCGCCATTTTTTCGAAAATGGCATTCCAGCGTGGTCTTCGTACTTTTTCGGGTCGTGATATACTGGCGGCGCATCGGGTGTCGGCTGACATTTTTCACACAAACATCGAATGATGGACTTTCGAGTGTTGTATTCACCAATAATGTTGCGACATACGACTGAAACTTCAATTGGGAGCTCTGGATGCCACGAATCATCGTCGTCGTCCACAGCTTTCTTAGCCAAATCTTTCATCTTAGAGCTGTTTTGTAAAAGCTCTTTCCTTTGCTCTCGTTTCAGGCGCTTCTCGGCTCTGGCTTTTTCGTACACCACGTCGTCGTCGCCCATAAACTTCGGCTTTTTCAGCTCAATTCGTCGATCAATTTCATCGTCCAAGAACTCTTGCTCGATTTCGCAATCCGCGAATCTAGGTTCCGGGTTCCGCTCGCACGTCCACACGTCCGCGTCGTCTTTCGCCAACGCTTCTGCGACGGATTGCGGTACTCTTCGCCACTTTCGACAATCGTCGTTTTCGCATTGAACCCAAGCTTCGCACTCTCGGTCTTCGTCGTCGCTCTCTTCGTCGTCGTCGTCAAAAATGCTTTTGAATTTCGACGGATCTAACGGTTTCGAAGGCTTTGGAGGTCCAGGTTTCCTAGCCGTCGCTGCCAACGCATGCGCGCGCTCCTGGGTGTAATCTTCATCCTTCGATGCGGCAACTTTGGGTATGAAGGAAAGGTCCGGCCACTCGTCGTGGTGTAACGTCTCATCGGTTTCCCCGTTTAACCACTTGATAGCAAACTTTGGATCATTCAGCGACAGCATGTCCGTTTTAATCGCTTTCAAGCCACCTTCGTCGTCGAAGTTTAATCTGTGTCTGCACCCCGTTCTCGTCACGACGGCTTCAGTGATAGTTGCTTTCACGAAGATAGATTCTTTAAACGTCGCCGTAGAAGCGTCAATCGCTATGCGCCTGCCTTCCAGACTTTTGGCTTTCTCTTCAATCGTCATCTTCTTGTCGTCCTTTTTTCCAAAATTATCTAAATCGATTTCAATATTCCTCAGAGCAAGTTGTCCAACCGGATAGACGGCTTTCTTTTTCGGCAGCGGTGGCAAGCTCGGGTCGCGTTCGAGATTGACGTGTTTTGTCTTCCCTTTCGGGAGAGGCCGGCCGGCTCGAGACAGGACGGTGATTTGTGGATGTTCATCCAGATAAGAACCGAAGGTTTCGTACCCGACTCGTTCTGTTCGATTCGACGGATCGCCCCCTTCCGGTAAAATTTTAATGGAGATTCTCCATTTTTTCGCGTGACCCATGCCGCAATGGTGTTCCCACCTGTTGGCTTCCCATAACGATGGAGCGTCCTTTCCGAAATCGCTCACCATATGCACACACCGCGCGCAGTGGCATTTGATATACGTGTCAGCTGGACGGAAAGTTCCGACTGTAGATTTACACGAAACAGAAATATTTGGCAAATTCGGGTCGCCGACATTGTCTAGAGGCAGCGGTAAACCACCCGGGAGAACAGGAGGTGCATTGATATCGTCTGGTTCCGCCTCGGCTTTAGGTTTTGTCACGGCAGCCTTGGCGAGCTTTTCCGCAATCTTTCTCCGTTTTTCTTGATCCCTTTCCTCGCGTCGTTTCTGAATCGCGCGCTGCTCTTCTTCTAACTGCAACTCTCGTTCGTTCTTCTCGCGCCCCTCGATTTCTTTTTGCGCTTCGTTATCCTCGTCACTATCTTCGTCCTCGGAATCTTTGCCGCCGAACACACGTTCATCATCAGAGTCATCGTGTATTAATCGCTTTCTGATTTTCGGTTTAACGACGTCGCCGTCGTCGTCGTCGATGTCGGCTTCCGTTCGGGGATGGCCCTTGGGGATGTATGGACGCAATTTCGCGCACAAACCGTCGCCCTCGGAATCAGACAGGTCTGAATCGCTGTTGTTCGTAATTTTCTCCTGCTCGCGCTGCTCACGCTTTTTCCGTTCTTCTTCTTCGGCTTCAAGCACTCTTGCAACTCTCTTTGAGACTTTAGTTTGGATCCAAGGTCCACTGACGATGACGCCGTCGTTTCCTTCTTCGCTGTAGCGCATGCCCTCTACGCATCCATACATTTTTTGACGTTCCTTGTCTACTCGACAATGTCGATGACAATAACTGATTAGGTGCATGGTATCGTCTTCCGGGTCTTCGTCGGCGTTTCCGTACTCGTCGCCTTGGTCCATGAACAAACCAGCGCCTCGGGCGCACAGCGGATGGTACGCTAAAAAGCACCCAGGATGACAACACTGCACTTTCGTCCCGCATCGTTGTTTGCAAATGGTGCACAGTAATTCCCATCGTTCGCGTTGAATGGCAGCTATGTTATCGATTGGCTCCATCGTTTCGATGTCCAAAACAGTGGTTTCCGGAATCCATTGGCAGCACGCCGAATGCGCCCACACACCGTCCACTGTAGTTGGTTTCAAAGCGCCGCCTATAACTGGACAAAGGCAACACTTGGGAGTTTCAGAGACAACTCCACCGGTATGTTCGCAAGCGCGACATAACCAGCCGACGGCTTGATCTGGAATTTCGTGGACGCCGTAGCAACTTTGATGCACAGAAACTTGACATCCTTCGCAAGTGATCAATTGATCGAAATCGAAATCGCGCTCGTCGTCACACACGGCGCATCGATCCACCGTCCACGCGATATGAATAGATTTGTAATCCTCGATTTCTTGATCTTCCTCCACTACTTTTCTGTTCTTTTCCGGTATTGCCTTTGAAAACTTCTCTTTCTTTTCTGTTCTTTCCTTATACTTTCTCACAGGCACGCCATCGAGCCATCGACCAACGGGCATGCGTTCCGGAACAACCATCCGTAACGATGCTTTCCATTTCTTCGCTTGTCCCATTCCGGCGTGCTTTTCAAACTCTGTTGCCGTCAAAGAACCTTCGCGGCCTTGGCACATGGAGCACAAACATACGACGCGATACTCTTGCGTCAGAAAATCGCCTTTGACGCCGTTGCATACAACTTGCACTCGCTCCGGGCGTTCGCTGAGATCTTTAGGAACTAGCGACCAATCAACGCGAGATTTTCTTGTAAACTCCGCAAACGGTACGCCAGAGAGTCCAACTCTTCTTTCGGCGGCACGCTGAGCTTCTTTGGCAGCCAATATGGTTTTTAAGTTTGCGTCCTGATCATCGTCTTTCTCCGTCAACTTTGTCGTTTTCTTCTCCTTCTTCTCCTGTGAATTCTTCTTATTCTTCTTCTCGAACGCGTTTTCTTCTCTTTCTTCTTGTAGTACTGATTCTTCGTCCTCATCCTCTTCTAATCCGTTTAATTCCTCCTCCGCTTTCTTTATATTCGCGGTGATAATTTTTTCCGCGTGAGTTTTATTTTGGCGCTGTTGCTGCTGTAACATCAATTTTTTCTCTTGTTCTCTCGCGTCTACGGAAGGGATGGACTTTGCCAATCTCGCTTGTAAAGTACCATTCTTCTGCATTTTAAAAAGCGCATTTCGAAATCTCATCGCCGCTTCGCTCGCCTGCACCTCGTACCTCTGTTTCTCCGAGCCCGAAAGTTTCTGCCAGGCCATGCCTTGCAACCGATACATCTCCGCGTGGTTGGAAATTTGCTCCAGATGGTTTTCCGTTTTGTACTTTGCGGTAAAATCAGCACCGAAGAGTTGCCAAGCAGTTTTCGGCCGACTGGGTAACTTTCCAACTTTCGTCGCGCTCGGTGGAGAGCTTATTTTGTTGTTGTTGTTGTTGTTGTTGACATCCGTTGAAAGCTTCGATGCATCTCTAGCTGGAGGCGGCGAAAACATGTTGAGATTCTCGGCGGAAGCAGGTCCTTCGTCTTGAATGGACTCCTTTCTCGTATCGTTTTGCGCTTTAATATTGTTCTCACCTGCGTCGCTTTGATGAATCAAGTCTGTGTGCGTGTCGTTTACATCGATGTCATCACCTTGCATCATCGCGTCATCTTTTACTTTCGCGAGCGCCTTTGGGAGTTTCGGTATTTGCGAGAGTAACTTTTTCCTCTCTAACTCCGCCTCTCGCGCCTGTCTCGCGGCTTTAATTTTCATCGCCTCTTTATCAATCTTCCCAGCCGCACAAGTGGGGCAGTTATACGGAATCTCTTCCTCTTCTCTTCCTTCTTTGAGTGCGTCGGCTTCTTTCTTCAAAATTTCCGCCGCGGTCGCGTCGCACAAATCGTGCACCCACATCTCGCACGTGTCGCATTGGATCATCGGCCCACAGTTCGCATAGTGCCAAACTTTTCCACAGCATGGACAATATTGCCCCTCGCCGTGCATTTTCGCGCACAGCAAACAAAACTGCTTCGCGTCGAGTTCTTTCCTCGCGCAACTCACGCCGCACGAAGCGCACTGGAGCCCATTTTTCATCAATTTCTTCGGTTTCTTATCCTTGTGGCTGCTCGTGCTCGCCGCAACGGCACCCGATTTCCTCTTTTGAGCCGTCGTCGACGACGCGTGTTTCGCATTCTTCTTCTTCTTTCGATTGTTCGTCCCGTCGTATTCTTCGTCCTCCGTATCCTCTTCGTCTGTATCGTCCGCGCCTCTCTCCTCGTCCTCCTCCTCGTGCGCCTCTTCCGAATGATCTTGAGGCATCACGACGCCTTCAACAAACCCTAACCTAGCCGTCCCAAACTGCTTATATACCTTCTCAATCTCCTTCACCGCGGTTTCAAACGCTCTCGGCCGCATCCGTTTCGGCAACGCCTGCGTCTTACACGTCCGCGCGTTTTCCTCGTCGAACGGTGCCAACTGCTCCTTCACCGCCCAACAATAGTCTCGGTCGTGTTTTTTTATCGTCGCCGGGCCGTAAAACATCACGCACACCGCATCCGGAACGCACGACGCTCTCACCGCACTCGGTGCTTCGATTGGATCGATCAGTTTCCCCGGCCAAAACGGTTCAATCGCTCGTACCGTCGCTTTGCAAAACACCAAATCGCCGACTTGGTAATGGTTTAAATCGTTCGGTTGTTGAGGAAAGACCGCCCAAGACGGGGGTGGATCCGCCGCCCAATCCATTTTTCCTTCTTGAGCCTCTTTCCTCTCTGCGCTTCTTTCACCTCTTCCTCTTTCTCTCTTTCTTACCCAGAAAGAAGCGAATGGACTACGATAAAATAAGAGTAAACGTTAAAGTGTGTCTGAATTTTATCACGAATTCAAGGGGGAAAAACGAGAGGAACGAGCAGTTATGAGTTTTCGCACCACAAAACGTCGATATCAAATCAAAGTACAATTCTTTCTTCGTATTAGTATTAAAACAAATGTGGTTTTGTATACAGTAAGTACATTACGAGAGAAGGAGTTTGCGCAAACTCCCCTCTCTTTCTCTTTCTCTCTCTTTCTTTCTCTCTTTCTTTTTGTTCGCCGGCGGAGTTGGGGACTCGTTGTTGCTACCAATTTTACAATCCGCGTTGTCATCACTATTTGCGTTTTCATCGTCGCCGTCGACGAGAGAAAGACGTTCCTTTGCGCGCATAAAAAGGGAACATCGATCTCTCTTCTTTTGTCTCGAATGTTGATGACGCAAGAGCAACGATAATAAAAAATAGCATATCTCTTTTCTTCTTCTTCTTCTTTCGCTTACTACTGCGAAGAGGCTAACGATTTGCACATCTTTTGAACGTACTGGACGATGTTGACGCTGTGATCCATCTCGTCGGTTAAACCGAATTCGACGACGCCGTTTTCCACCGGGACGCAGATTATAGTTTTCAATCCAGCTCTTTCTGCTTGGACTTTTCGCTGAAAAGACCATCCCGGTAACAAGGAAATGTCTTCGTGCCACTCGTAGTTTCCGGAGTGACAGACGCGACCTGGCATGCCAAACCCAAGAACGTATCGAGTGAACAACGTTTTCGATGTATTAACGAATAATTTTAATTTACTCGTATCGGTGGCGATGCGTGGGGAAATGACCGATTCATCGGGCATTAAACTCGTTCGCTGTCGATCGAGTTTCCAGAATATGCCGTAGTCAAAGCCTTTAGATTCGCAGACGTATGACATTCGATCGCGCATCGGAGAATCTACCATCCAGCTGCCACCAGAGAAAGCCGTCTCGCCGCCAAACGCGTGTCGATTTTTATGTCTCTCGGAACCGCCTGGTTTCACTTTACACAAAGGGCTGACTAAAGGTCCGTCGCGATGGAAAGCGTCCATCGAATCTCTCAACATCTCGTCAATGCGCTGGCAAGAGACTGATTTTTGCAAATAGTTCGCCGAAGACATGGACACGACGTTTTTCATCGCCGGATTATTGCCACTAATAACACCGCCATTACCACTACCGACGTTGTTATTGATAGTATTATTACCTTGAATCAGCCTGTGCCCGACCATTTGGGGAACGTCTCCAAAGGTTTCAGATTGCGCGTAGTGGTGTTGCTGAAAGGAAGACACAGAGCCGTTCGATCCTAACGTTGGGTGTAACGTCATCGCCGAGTGCGGACGAGGTTGCTGCTGGTTGGCATCCATCATATCACGTTGGTGTTGCTCCTGCTCATCTTCTTGTTGCGTCATCAACTGTTGCTTTTGATATTCCTTAACCTGCGAAGAACAGTGCATGGGAGACCCGTCGTCGCTCTCGCTCTTTCGTTCCTCTTCCTTCTGCTCTCGATACTGCACCGCCAAGTGATGCTCTCTCTCCGCGATGACACCGTTGGCTGTTCCTTGCGACGACCCTCCGGAACTTTGGTTCGATAACGTCGTGCTCGCGCTCGACGTGTCGTTCCCTCCCGCCATGGACGTGTTCGGAGAGGACCCTTTCTCTGATTTCAGTTTCACTCGAACGTCTACGCCGCCGTTGTTGTCGCTCCTTCCACCACCATTCCTGGCGATAGCGGTAGCAGTCATATTATTATAATGTACATCAGAATAATTATTCATGTCGGTAAAATTTCTTCTTCTTTTTCTTTTGGTCTCTCTCACTCTCTCCCCCTTGGGAAACAAACAATCGCCCGATTAAAAACAAATAATACACAAGTTTTTGTATATATTATATATGAAAACACACGATCTCCGCGCCTTCTTCGAGCAGATCTCGCTCGCACTCTGCGGATACAAACGCGCGCTCTGTGGAAAGACTGTCTCGATCTTCTTCTCACCGACGCTCTCAGAGGCAACCCGCGCAGATTTGGATCTTTTTTTTGAGATGCCTTTTCCGTACTTTCTCTCACAGCCTTTCCTTTTTTCCACTCTGGAATTTTACCGAAGCGCCAAGGAGGCAATCTCCTTTTTTGGCAACGACAAACTCCTTCCGCGTTCGTTGTTTCTTTGGAGAATCGATCGAGTGATGTTTGCAAGAAAGAAGAGGTCCTGCGAAGCGCGAGTGTTTGATGAAAGAGTCAGTAAAGGTGAGATCTGAGAGGAGTCTCTCTCTGTAGTGTGAAGCCTTTTAAAGCGATGATGTTGATTTTTGTTGTTGTTTTTTCTCTCCAAAACTCCTCCTTTTTGCCTTCGAAATAGGTTAAAACAGAACCAAGATCTGGTAAAAAAGCGGTTCTTGTTTTGACGCTTTTTACGGAGAGAGAGAAAGAAATCCAACGCTCCGAGAAAAACTTTGCGCGTTCGTTTGGTGGTACGTTTGAATCTGAACAACCACCAAACGCGAACGCACGAAAAGTCTTCGAGCGATGAAAACTGTCGTCTTCGCTTTCCTGCGATTCGTTTTCGTTTTTCGCCTTCGCGAATAGATTCGGAAACTTCAAATCTTTTCGACAGCTCGCGATAAAAAAACGGTTCGGTTGGTGCTTATCTGTTTTTCTCTTCCCCTCTCGAGAACGAACACAAAATTTTTACCGAACGTACGCGTAAACGATTTGAAGCGCGCGCGCGAGTACGCGAACGACGAAATATAAAAACAAACGAGCGCGTACCTGGTACTTTTTCCTTCTTTACGCACAAACAATAATCTATTCTATTCGCGTGTGTTGTCAGAGAGAAACTTTTACCCTTCTCTCAAACAACACAAGAATTGATTTTGGGGGGCTTTTTACCCTGAGCTCGCTTTTTTTGCCCACAAATTATCCGTCTCTTCGTTTCCACAACCCTATTATTGCCAACAAAATTTGGATCTTTTCAAGACAGTGTTGGATCTTTTTCTTTCAGAGTCAGTCAACAATTTTTGTCACCACAGGGAGAAGGAGTAAAGGTTCTTTTCAAGGACCTCGCGACGTAGGAGTAGGTTATTAATCAGTTCGTATTATTATGTATAGTATTAAAATCGTTTTGTGTTGTTATATTTATTATAACGTGTTGTTGTTGTTGTTTTATTGGTGTTATTAATCTCCGTCCAGAATCTCTTTGAGACCTTCGTAGTGCGCGATTTCAGTCGCCAAAGCTTTCTCTTTGTCGTCTTCGAAATCGGCGACAAACTTCAACAAGTCCAAGTTGGCTTCTTCGACTAAAGCGTGCGCGTCGGCTTTGACGGAGTCTTCTAATTCAATCTTCGAGACGCGAATGAGTAGTTTACAGAGCAAGGGCAAGGCGTAGCCTTCTTTGACGACGTGACCGTCGTCGCCGCCGTCGGGTTTGGCGGCTTCCAACGCCTTGGCGACGTCGGCGAGTTTGATCGTGCCGTCGGCTAACGAGTGGGCTAATAAACCGGCTAAGATGGAATCGGCTTTCGGGAGGTCGCAGAGGACATCTTCCAATTCGTTGAAGATTTCTGCGATGCCGTCTAAGACGGCGTCGGAGTACCCGGATCGAGAAAGTTCTCGGGTTAAATCTTCGCACGCTTCCCATTCCATGCCTCGTTTCTCAAAACCAACCGTGCACAACTGTTGGATGAAGATGCCAATCTTAGCGTTATTCCACGTGGAGATGGATTTAATCGCTTCACCGACGTCTTTATCGTCCAAAAAGTATTCTAACGTGCGTTTGCGTGCTTCCTCGTTTCCGGCATCATCGTCAAACTCAGAGTCTATGTCGCTTCTCGGAGTTTCCGGACGACTGGAATCGTCTTTCGATTCACCACCTTTACCGGTGTTGATCTTTGGCGTGTTCGATCGCGACGGTGGGTTGGAGCGGCCTTCGACGACTTTGAAGTCGACATCTGCGCCGCCGCTACCGCCACCGCTAACGCCGCCGGAACCGCCGCCTAAAATGGAAGAGCCTCTCGGTTTTTGCACGATGCGAGGTCGCTCACTCGGTTTG
>JACLAB010008249.1_pt1 | contig 15480 bp, 12 predicted proteins | sample 8027921 | NCBI WGS metagenome assembly JACLAB01 (sample SAMN15725117, study PRJNA655200) | protist metagenome | isolation source: fluorescence activated cell sorting (FACS) single amplified genomes of... | place: USA: West Boothbay Harbor, Gulf of Maine | collected 2000-07-19 | reverse complement strand
CGTCGTGCGCGTCGTCGTCGTCTTCACCGCGTCGCGACCGCCTCGCGCCAGACGCGCCGGCGCGCGCCTCGAACGGTGGCGACACAAACCACGTCGCGCGGCGACGACGACGTCGCATCGCCCGTGCGCGTGCGCCATGGCGGCGTCGATGTGACGTCCAGTCAGCAGGCGGCCGCTTGAAGGCCCCCTGCGATAAACGCCATTTCGTATGAAGTTCGGACATGTGGATCAATGTGTGGGCGCGCGAAGTCGATCAAATGGTTTCTGATGTACACGAGGGGCGTGGTCCTGGTAATGATGGATTCTTTTGCGCTCCAGTACGACAGAGGGACGTCAGTGGCGGACGCACCGATGGGCGCGACGACGACGATGACGTGGGAAGAGTTACGCAAAGAAGCGCGACGATGCGAGAGCGCGTGCGAACGCGAACTCGGGGAATTGAGTGCCATGGGTGCGTGCGCGCGTATGCGACTGCGAGGACGCGGCGACGACGACGACGACGACGACGTTCGTGGGATGATGCGATTTTGAATGAAGATTGATGCGATGGTGATTGATTGCGACGTCGCTGTTGCCGTTTCGTCGCGCGTGACTGACGAGTGTGGTGGTGATTGACGTCGAACGTAGTGCGACAACGTTCTGTATACGATGCGGCGCGGTATGGAGGGGAGAGTGCGTCGATGGGGGCTTCGAACGCGAAGACGTTGAGCGAGGCGTCTCGAGCGGTGGAGCGCGAGCTCGAACGGTTGCGGGACACGAACGAAGCCATGGCGAACGCGCTGAGACGAGACGATGAACGGGCGAGTCCGAGTGTGGGTGGTGGTGGTGAGTATCGCGATGCGCGGTCGCATACGTTGCAAAGACATCGAGAGGTTTTGCGGGAGTACGTCGAGGAGCACCGGCGGTTACAGCGAGACGTCGAAGATGAGCTCGGACGCGAAGCCTTGCTCGGTGGGGCCACCGCGCGTGGTGATGGCGGAAGCGATGAAAGCATGGAACAGCGGTTATTGCGCGAACGCGCACGTATCGCTGGGTCGACGAGCGCGGTGGATGATTTGATTGGCGCCGCGCAAAACACCGCGCGAGAGTTGTACGCGCAACGCGGGATTTTACAAAGCGCGGGTGGGAAGCTTCTCGCGATCGGTTCGCGGTTTCCCGTGGTAAACAACTTGGTTCTAGCGATTAAAAAGAAAAAGAATAAAGATGCGATGATTGTTGCCGCGGTCGTCGCCGCGTGTACGACATTTGTGCTGCTTTATTACTTATCCAAGTAACCAGAGGAACAGTTTGTGAATACGACGACGACGATGAATGGAAACCTTTGCCACACACTCACGCGCGCTCGAACGCCATGGCAAACATCGCGACATTTTTTGGATCACTCGTGTTCTTGGTTGCCGTATTTTCGACGCGTGTTACCGCGCAAAACTCGTGTCAGACGCTCGTGTTCAGCGGGTTGAGCACGCGATGTAACTTGGATGGCACATCAGAGCAGACTACAGAGTGTTGCGTCGCGCTTGATGAGGCGAATGATAAGCGATGTTTCTGCGAGAGCACGCTCATGAACACCATTACGCTCGTTATCGGTGAGCAAGGCGTGAATTTCTTTCGTGAGTTTGCGAAAACGAATTGCAGCGGTGCGCTCATCGAAGGACGAGCGTGTACGACCGCGCCGCCAGCATCGACGCAACATTGGAACGTCACCGCGCCGCCAGCATCGACGACACCAATCAATTACAACCAACATCGTGAGCAGACGTTGTATGAAAGCGATGTGCGGGGCTCGTTGACGCGACCAACGAAGCAACAGACGACGCTGCGCTTCTTTGGCGACGGCGCGAGCCGTCCATCCGCGGAAAGGTCAGTCGCCGAGTACGTGTTTGACCCGCGGCGTGATAACGAGATTGGCTTTACCGCCGACGCTCTGGCGCTCACCGGGCTCAGAGATACTCTAGGTACGGACAATCAGGCGCTGACGATGTTTGTTCCCGTGAACAATGCGTGGTATACGCTTTTGATTTTATTCAGCTCAACGAAAGCCGAGTTATTTGACGACGACACTTGGCTCAAGGAAACCTTGCGATATCACGTCGTCGCCGCCACTGAAGGCGCTGTGCGCACGCAATCGATGGAATTTGGAACGAAACTATACACCACATCCGGTGCAGCTCTTCACTTTGAAAAGTTTTACGAGAGACGAAGCCGAACGTCGTCGCCAGCGATTCGAGTCAACGGGTGCTCAATCCACCCGACCCGCCGCGACATTGAAGTGCAAAATGGCGTCGTGCACTACATTGATTGCGTGCTCTTACCGAAGCAGTTAATGATTCCGACGCGTCGCACGCTCATCTCTTACATTTCTTCGAGAGCCGAATTGTCCATGTTTTACAACGCTCTACGCGGCACAGCGCTAATGGAACGACTCGAACAGCGTGACTTTGAGGAGCCGCTGACGATTTTCGCGCCCAACAACGACGCGTTCATTCGGTTCATATCCATGTACCCGGCATTTTACATTGACACGTTCGAAGAGCGATGGGCGAATCCAGAATCACCGACGTTATATGAAACATTGATGTACCACGTCGTGCTCGGTCGCTTCTTAACCACAGACTTATCCGCAAGTCAGACCCCTGACGCGCTCATGACTGACCTCGGCCAGCGCGTTTTCGTCGAGACGCATCGTAGTACAAACGTCGGGCGTTCGCTGAGTATATTCGTCAATGGGTGCGAGCTCGTCGCTGGTGCTGGCGAGGCGTTAACCGCCGACGGCGTCGTTCATCAAATCGACTGCGTGCTTGTTCCAGATTTTGACGACAGCATGCGATAATGGCGTCGTACTACACGTACGACCGTACACGTACGACCGTACACGTAATATGTATTACACGTCATAAAAAATTGTCAGTGTTGTTACAACTCATCCAAGCCGCTAAGAAATACAGCTTCGCCCATCGCGCAAGTCATCGTTATCGCCGCCACGGCTCCAAATATTCTAAAGAATTCCTCCCATTCGCGATCGTCAACGTCAGCCGTGCTCGCACTTTGACTCCGCTCTAACAGCGAACCTACTTTCGCCCAACATCGCCACGCGAGCATGACGCCGAGCGCGACGAGGTACGAAACGAGCATCGAGTGTTTCGCGCCTTGTGTCAACCCGCTCGCGTGCGCTAAAACGCTTCCCAGCGCTTGCGTCGGGGCCCATATCGCCCAAATTTTCGCCACCTCTGCGCACGCGTCGCGCACGCGCGGCGTTTTAAAGTTGTCAATTTCATAACTCGCGCACGCCGCCGCGAACGCAATCCACGTGACTTCGGCCCAGCACGTTTCCGCGGCAAACGCCGACGCCGATTGCGCCGTCACATCAATCGGCGCGAGCCATCCCGGAAAATCAGGCGCTATAGACACCGCGCTCACTTTATTATACAGCACGTACACCCACAACACCGTGGCGTCGCCGAGCGCCAACAGCGGGTCATCCACCTCCACCGACGGCGCGCGCGCAAACCACTTTTTAGACCCCGACGACGACGACGACGACGAAGGCGTCGTCGTTTCCGTCGTCGCATCGTCATCCGCCTCGTCGTCTCCGTCTCGCGCGCGCGGGGCGACGCACGCGGGGCGACGGCTGCGTCGCGTCAGCATCGCCATCGCGCGCGCAGACGTCGCGCGCGACGCGCCGAGGCGCGCGAGGACGACGCGCATCGACGACGACGAGGACGAACGCAGTAAGTGCGCGCGTCCTCGCGCGTCTCGAAAGGCGCGCGAGCGTGGACGAGACGCGCGGCGCGGCGCGGCGCGGCGTCGCGCACTGCAGAGACTGACGCGCGTCGTCATGCGCCTCGCCTCGTCGCCGCCGTCGTCGCGCTCGAGCGGCGACGTTCGTTCGCGCGGCGCCTCGCGCGGCGGTCGCGCGGCGTCGGCGTCGTCGTCGCCGGCGGCGTCGGCGTCGCGGGCGGCGGTGGACGCCGTCGTCGTCGCGCGCGCGATGAGCTCATCGCGCGAGCGCGACGGTGGTGCGACGATGGCGTCGTCGTCGCTGTATTGTGGACTCGATTTCGGCACGTCGAGCGCGCGCATGGCGGTTGTGGACGATCGAGGGGCGTTGGTGCACGTCTCCGTCGCGGCGTACGATGCCCCGGACGCGCGGCTCGGGTTGTCGACGTCGTGGACGAGCGCGTTGTGGACGCTTTTGACTCGGTTGGAGGATGACGTCAGGCGACGGATCGAGGCTGTGGCGATTGATGGCACGAGTGGTACCGCACTGATCGTCGACGGGTCGAATGGCGAGGTTTTGCATGCGCCGTACATGTATAACGACACGTTTAAGGAGGAAGTGGGGCGGATAAGTGCGCTTAGAGCGGCGGCGAGCGACGTCAAGCACTCGGTGGAGAGCGCGTCGAGCGCGGCTTGTAAACTCTCTCGATGGTTCAATGTGGATGGCGAAGAGGAGGATAAGGCACGCGCGCGATTGTTGCACCATGCGGATTGGTTGGCGTATCAGTTGCACGGTAAGATGGGCATGAGTGACTTTAACAACGCGTTAAAGCTCGGATTTGATCCCGCGCCAGGCGCCGAATCGTTTCCTTCGTGGTTGAGTGATGCGCCATTCGGGTACATGCTCCCGGCGCACGTACTCGCACCGGGAACCTCATTCGGGTTGATTCAAGATGCCGTTCGTGAAAGACTTGAGTTGTCGCGAACGTGCGAGGTGATTGCGGGTACTACGGATAGCGTCGCGGCATTTGTGGCGTCCAAAGCCGTAGCTGAGGGTGAGTGCGCGACAAGTCTGGGGAGCACGCTTGCGTTAAAGCTCATCTCAGCTGATCGTGTCGATGATTTAAGTGCTGGAGTGTATTCGCACAGACTCAATGGATCATGGCTTGTTGGTGGCGCGTCGAATTTGGGTGGTTGGATTTTACGGCGCTTCTTCACGAATGACCAACTCGTGGAATTGACGCGCGAAATCGAAAGCAAAAGCTACGTCGCCGACAAAGACTACTTTGAGGGCGTGATGTTAGGATTTGGCCTGAGCGTTGATGAAGCGGCGGCCATCGTAGAGGCGTCTCGGCCGAGCGACGACGCGCAATTTGTGGTGAATATTTTTAGCTCGATTGCCAACGTAGAGGCGCGGTGTTACGAGCGCATGCGCGAGCTTGGTGCGTCGAGTGGGGCGACGAAAGTGTTTAGCGCGGGTGGAGGTGCACAGAATGTGCTGTGGGCATCGATGCGATCGAAAGCCATGGGTGGAATCCCAGTCGTGCGTTCAGACATTGACGAAGCGGCGTACGGCGCCGCGCTGTTGGCGCGTCAAGGACGACGACGTTTAGACACGTACGTGCCCTAGAGGAAGCTGAGTCACGATCAATAGAAACGTTCCATGATGAATTGGCAAACGAACAATAAATCTCTACGTATTACACATCTCAAATATTAGTCGTACGGGTTCAACATCTTTTTGAACTTGTCGATGAGCGAGCCTTCGTCGGTCGACGTGCTCACGCCGTCATCCTTCGTGAGCAAAATAACATCCTCGAACGGATTTTTAGTCCCACCACCCGCGCGAATCTCTTCTTCCGTCATCTTTTTCGATTCATCGCGCTCTCTGTAGCCGTACTCCACCTTACCATTCGCCGGGAACGCGAGGAGCTTTGGATACATTCTAAAGCCCGCGCGCTTGAGCGGCTCCTCGGCGGCCCAAATCTCACTCTTGATCGACCGCGGGTTCTTCACCGCCATCGGTCCTACCGGGAACCACTGGTTTGGCCCGCGCGCGCGAATAAAAACCTCGAAAATCGCCCCACCCTCCGCCACGATGGCATCAAACTTTTCCTCGGCTTCAATCTCAGCCTTTGTCGGCGCCACCTTGACGGGCTCCGGCGCCCCGGTCTTCGCCTTCCGGCGCTTTGGCTTTTGAGCCTTGGGCATGGGCTTACCCTTCTTCGTCAACTCTGGCGCAGGCGCAGCTTGCATCGCCGGCGCAGGCGCCGCCGAAGCCGCAGGCATCATCGTCGCTTTATCCATCGCCTCAGCCTCGCCGTCGTTCTCGCCGCTCGCGCGCACCGCGACTGTGCTCGCGCGCATCATCGATCTCGCCTTGAGCGCCACTCGCACGTCTCGTCGGGCGATGGCGGTGGGCTTCGCCGCCACGCGCGCGGGCGCGCACGCTAAAGTCACACAACGCATCGTCCTGGATGTCTCGTGCACGTGAATGACGTCATCATCCGACAGTGTGTGCACTTTTTGTACGTGCTTTGTGCTTTCGTCGATTGGGACGCGACGCGTGGCTTGACTGGCGTCAGAAAGGACTAGTGAACGGTTGAATGTCACGTGTGCGTGTGTCGACGCGGCGGAGACGCGAGGCGGGCGTTGGGCAAAGGTGTCGCGCGAAGCGCGCGTTGAAATGTGAGTTGTATGTATGTTGTACACAAGTGAGCTACAAGACGGCGATACTCGATACTAATGCGTGAGACGAATGAGGTCTTCGACGCGGCGGGTGATTTCGGCGCGATCGCACTTCATGTCGGCGGCGATGGCGTCCGCCTTTTCGGGTTTCAAGTCGAGAAAGGATTCAATCAAGTCGCCGTCGATAAAGTTGCGCGCGGGTTCGCTCTTGCCGCGGAGTTCGTGGCGGAATGAGCGCCATTCGCTGTGTTTGAAGCCACCAACGCCTTGAATGTGGGTGTTCATGCACGTTTGGAGCTTTTCGGTGAATTCGTAGACGTCTTTGGGGAGACTGGCCAAGACGCCGATGACGCCGTTGGCGGTGCCGAATAAGAGCGTGGGCACGTGCAGGTTGTCCTCATCGCGCAAGCTCATGACGAGCGATCCGCGGGCGAATTTGTTCACTAGTTCACCCACGTGGTATTCACCCGTGACTTCAAGTCGGCTACGCTCTTCGTCCGTCATCGCGGACATGTTGCGCGCGACGGTGAACAAGTTCAAACTATTCTCGGCGCCGAGGTACGTTTCGTCGTCATCCAACATTTCAATCGCCGTCATCCAGTTGGCGTTGAAATCTCGCGCCGTTTCATCGATCGCCCCTTCTTCGGGCTTATACAGCAACAAAGACATGGATTTCATCAAATCGCCAACCAAGATCCAATCGCCGCGCGTGGCGACGTACAAGGCCACGATGTGCCCGTGGTGCGAACATTCATTGATTAATTCATGTCCATCGTCTTCGCGCGGCGTCCATTTGAATAATTCAACCTTGGAGTTGATGCCAGCCAAGAGCTTGCCTTTGAATGCATTCAAGTTATACACCGCGCCACGTACTTCTTTCTCAGCGACGAGACACAACGTATTGTCCTCCACTTTAAAAATTAAGATGCGTCCTCGGGAAGGCTCGTCTTCGTGCTCCAATGAAATCGCCGTGCCCACGGCGAAATACGTCGCCGCGTCATCGGTGAATGCGCACGACTTTAACGCACCAACGAATTCATTTTCCTCAAATTGATATTGGTTCAACGTCTCAAACGTGGAATCGTCGATGAGACGAAGGACGTCGCACTGATCTTCGCCAACAATCTGTGCGCATACCACGGCGAACGACCGCGTCTCTGGTTGATGCGCGATGCGCCTCGGCTGCGCGCCAAGCGGAATGGTTCGAATGTGCAACTTTTGAATGTCATCAATACCACCAATGGTAAGGTCTTCTTCGCTTGCGAGCGCGAGCGAATCAGGGAATGCGTCAGAGCTAAACGGACACACGTGTAAAACCTCGTGCAAATTGACGTTGGAATAAATGAGCTTTTTGTTGTTGCTGTAAATCACCGTCGGTCTGTCAGACGCGGCGAATACCGACGTTGTCGTATGACTTTTGAACGTCTGCAATGTAATCGGCTGCGAACCGATGCTCAACTTCTTACGCTCGCTAAGTGCACCCGTGTTCTCATCCAGCAAGTACGTGATTAATTGCCCATCACCCAAACCGACTAACAAGTAGGGAATGTCTTCAAACGCGCACAAGAGCGTCGAACGCGGAATAACATCCTCGTCCGTTGGCTCGGTCGTGATTACCTTCAAATCGCTCATGGATGCCAATACTACCTCCATGGACCACAGACCAATGGCGCAAATGGGCGAACTCGAACCGTCGTTCATCGGCGTGCAATCCAAGCACGCGATTTCATGCTCAAATGTCTTACTCGCGGTGAGCTTGAGTTTACCGCCGGCGGCGCTCAAGCAGTGCAATTTTCCGCCCGAAGAAGCGACGAGGATTTGCGTCGGATTGCACTTGGCGGATAGAATTTCCGAGCCGTCGCTAGTCTTCCATTCATCTCGCAACGTCCCATCACATGCAACCAAGCGGACGCTTTCGTTTGTGGCTTGCACAAAGACGTCGCCTTGCATGTTCGCGCAGCACAACGTCTGCGCTTGAGCATTGAACCCCGCAATCTCGGTCTCATCCAACGTGTCGCTATCGTCTAATAATCCCAATATACGCGTTTCGTTTATGAATGTCACGACCAAATACTTATCCACTTGACTCGCGTCGTTTGCGCGAAGAGAAAACAAACCTTTCACGCCCGGAAGCTGAATCACCGCCCGCTCGTCGATGCCGATACCATTCCTCACCACGCGCAGGCTTCCATCTTTGTGCACTCCACTACACGTCACCACTTGACCTTGTCCGTGGCGCTCTAAATCGACCACCGCAAAGTCCACGATTGGGCCTAAGTTTGTAAACTCTTCTATGATTTCCACGTACGTCGGGTTGCCATCCTTGTCGATACCCGGCTCAGTGTGCAACTTGACGAGTTGCGAGTTTCCGAACGCACTACCCACGTACACCACGCCGTTATCTAGGTAACTCAACGTACTCGCGGTCGATGTCTCCCCGAGCCGTTCCAACTTTAACGAAGTCACATTCTTTGTGTCGTGCACGACGACGAGCAAATACAACGTTCCGTCGTGGTCACCCAACAAATAACGCGAGCCATCTGGATCGATTGCCCCGTAGCACATGATGTTCGCACGACTCGGGATTTTGATGGCTTTGATTCTAACCTCCGTGTCCTCTTCCGATTTGTTCAAGTACACGATCGTTTCTTCGCCTAAGACTACGACGCCGCCGATGGGCGACGGCACTGGGATGATTTTATTCGAGCCGCCTTCTAAATCATTCATCGCCCACGGCACCGACGTAAACTCTTTCTGTTTCACACCAATCTCGTACGTCTTAATGTGCACCGCTTCTTTCGTGTCCTTGTATAAAACTGCAATCGTAGGCCTTGGAACGCCGTGTAAGAATTGAATGTCAACCACTTGCAACTCCTCCAAGCGAATGTTAAACGCCTCCTTCAACACTCCTTTCGAATCACACGGAATTACCTTGAACAACCCGTCGTAGAGTTGCAAGCCAACCGCGCGACACTGCTCGTCGACGATCCCAATCTGCCCATTCTCCGCCGGCCGCCCGATATTGTCACGTACATCCCCAAACGCCTCCGTCGTCAGCTCTTCAGTCTTTTCGTCGTACGACAGCACCGTAAACCCGTACCGTTCCGTCGTCAAGAACAACCTCGACTTCCCATTCGAGGTATCGCTCGGTTTACACAACGCCATCGTGGCGATTCTTCCATATATCGGTACGTCTAACATTGGTTTCAGCCCGCTCGGCGTCAAACGGTAGATCTCCAAACGCGTGCACTTGGCGATGATCAAATCCGTCTCCGTGGCGTCCGTGAACGACCCGATCGCAGAATGCGTCACCGCCGTAGGTTTATGCGCCTAGACGCGTGAAACGAAACGTGTGCGTGTCAGTCGCGAGTCCGGGCGATCGCTCCAACGCGCGTTCTCGACGATAAAACAAAACAAAACAAAACAATTCGTGCATTCATGGCGTGAACACACATCACACAAAACGACGACGATGACGCCGACGACGAGGAGGCGTACGCACCGTGACGACATAGTTGTGTTGACACCGCCCTTGAGAAACGTCAGACATCGCGCCGCGCGAAATCGAGCGGTGTGATGCGACGCAAAACACGCACAAAAGCGCGCGAGTGACTGAGGTCATGGACTGGCGCGCCGGCGGCGGTTACCGAGCGCGGCGCGGGTGGGAATGCTGTGTGGTGTTGTATTGCAAATAGTAGTAGGCGAAAGAGCGGGAGGCAAAAATACAAAAGTTCACGCGCGGTGCGTGCGTGCGAGCGACACCGCGCGAAGAGTGAACGTTAAGGGGTAGGACGCGAGCGCGCGCGCGCTCGGCTCGTCCTCTTCGCGCCCGTCGACTAGGTGGACACGGGCGTGGGTTCGGCTTCCTTCTTCTCATCCTCCGATAACGCTTCCAATTCCTTCAAGTCTTCGAGATCATCGTAATGCACGGCAGGGGTAGATTTATCGACATCACATCGAGCCGCACTGTGTTCGACCAACGCCGAACGTAAGAGCTTAATCTTCGCGATGCTCGCGCTAAACTGCGCCACGCATCCTTCGTTGCCGCGATAAAATTTAAAATACGGCAACACCTTCACCCCTAACGACCGACATAACTCCTTATTGGCGTCAAAATTCACCTTGACAAATATCACATCCGGATATTCCTTCGCAATCTTGCTTAATTTCGGATACAACGCCCGGCACGCGCCGCACCAACGCGCGTACACATCCACGACGACCAACGCGTCGGCGTGCTCATTCTATGCATTTTATTTACAACACGTGTACGCCAATGTCAATCTCACGCGCGACGACGACGAAAACCAACACACAAAAACAACCATCGCTCACGACGCACGCACGCACCAATAAATTCAAAAACTCCATCGTGCTCTCGCACTCCTTCATGTTCTCTGGGCAGGGTTTCTCCCACCATGGATCTTTACTGTCGATCCTCGCCCGCGTGCGCGTGGTGTGCGCCAAGCGCGATTGGCGCGCGAACCCAACGCGAGCGCCACCACCGTGGGGCGTTCGGCGCGCGCACGCACCGCCCACCACCGTCGTCGTCGTCGCCATCGTCGTCGCCATGCGCAGAGCTGTGACGTCGATGGTGAAAAAGTGTCCCGTCGCGTTCGTGCGCACGCGCAGTGCGCGACGCGGCGCGGTGCGCGTGGCGCTACGGCGATGATGCGCGCGTCGTCTTTGGCGTCATCTGACGCGGCGGCAGACGCGGCGTCGATGGCGTCGGGCGCACGCGGCGCACGCGGCGCACGCGGCGGCGGCGGTGGCGATGCGACGAATGGCTGGGACGACGGCTCGCGCCTCGCCGTGGCGCCTGGATTGGACGTCACCACGGTGGGGTTTCGCGCCATGGCGCGTTCGTTAACCTCGCACGCGCGGCTGTGGACGGAGATGGCGCATCACGACGCGGTGGAGCGGTACAAGTCGAACACGATGATGCGATGTGAAGGCGCGCGGGTGACGGCGCAGTTGGGCGGGAGCGATCCGAGCGGATTGGCGCGCGCGACGGCGGTTCTTGTGGATGACTACGGGTACGATGAGGTGAATTTGAATTGTGGGTGTCCGAGTGACCGGGTGTGTGGGAAGGCGGATGATGCCAAGACGTTTGGGGCGGCGTTGATGTTGGACGGCGGGGCGCGCGCGGCGGAGTGCGCGAGACGCATGGCGGAGGCGTGCGACGTTGGAAAACAGGTCACGGTGAAGCATAGGTTAGGGGTGAGGTTTGATAAGACGATGACGAAGAGTGAAGATACGGATTCGTATTATTACGTGGTGGATTTTGTTGAGAACGTGCGTGAGGCGGCGGGAGTGGAGCATTTCATCGTGCACGCGAGAAGCGCGGTGCTCGGCGGGTTGAATCCGTGCGCCAATCGACGAGTGCCACCGTTGCGGTACGATGAAGTCTATGCGCTGTGTGATGAGTTCCCGAAGTGTGGGTTTACGTTGAATGGCGGTGTGACGTCGCTTGAGCAAGCACGCGAGTTACTCGATCGCAACGATGGCGCGTTGCGTGGCGTCATGATGGGCCGAGCGTTTTACAAGCATTCGTGTCTGCTCGCCGACATCGACCGCATTATTTTCGATGATGACGGGGGTGGTGCGCCGCGCCCGACGCGCGCGGACGTGGTGAAAAAGTTTGGCGAGTTCTGCGACGGCGCCCTGGCGGCAATGCCACCGATGGATCATAAAGAACGAAAGAAACATTGCAGGCGGTACTTTAAAGTCGTCGACGGGTTGACGTTTGGCACGCGCACGGGTGGGAAGATTTTCCGGCGCGCCGGTGATGAAATGTTCGACACCTACTTTGGCCCAGACGACAACGAGCCATTTAGTAAGCGTCTTTGGGATTGCACCCAAGCCGTCGTCGACGCCGAGACGTGGAATGAGGAATTGAAAAACATCAATCCAGACGGAGAAAACACTTACAAGACTTCGACTAAACGACGCGGTAGCCATAGAGATAGAGATAGCGATAGCGATAGCGATGACGGTGACGATGTCGATGGCATCACCGATGCCATGCGCAATACCACCTTGTAATTCAACCACATCATCATCATCATCATCATCATCATTGTATACACGACTCGTGCAGTACGGCGCCACCAAAGACAAGAACACGAAATCATCCACTGTCCTCATTCTCTGTCGCGGGTGCGTGGTGCCGGGACGCGGACGGGGACACCATGGCCCCAGGGGCGATGCACACCGTAGGTGTCAACGGTTACGCGGTGAAATTTTCACCCTTTAACCCGACACGCGTGGCGATATCGGCGTCACAAAACTTTGGAATCATCGGTAACGGCGCACAAATCGTCGCCGATTACGACCCACTCACGGGCGCGCTGGTGGAAATTCAGCGATTCCACACGCGCGATGGGTTGTATGATTGCGCATGGAGTGAGGCGCACGAGAATGTGCTCGTGAGTGTGAGTGGGGACGGAAGCGTGAAGGTTTGGGACGTCGCGGCTCCGCCGGCGGCGAATCCGCTGCGAAGTTTTCACGAACACGCGCACGAGGTGTATTCAGCGTCGTGGAACATTGCCGGCGCGAGAGATACGTTTTTGACCGCATCTTGGGACGAGACTGTGAAATTATGGAACGTCGAGCACGGGGTGAGCTTGCGAACGTTCGCTGAACACGCGTATTGCGTGTACGCGTCGGAGTGGAGCCCGCACCACGGGGATATTTTCGCGAGCGCGAGCGGGGATTGTTTGTTAAAGATTTGGGATGTCAGACAGCCGCACGCGACGTTAAGCGTACCTGTGCATGATTTCGAAGCGTTGTGTTGCGATTGGAACAAATGGAACGATTGCGTGATCGCCACCGGGAGCGTCGACAAGACGGTGCGATTGTGGGATATTCGCAACCCGTCTCGCGAGTTGGCGACGTTGGTTGGACATGACTACGCCGTGCGGCGCGTGAAATGCTCACCGCATGCGGAATCGGTGATATACACGTCATCGTATGATATGACAGTCGGCATGTGGGATTGGAAGGCGCCGACGCCGCTGTTGAATCGATGGGCGCACCACACGGAATTCGCCGTCGGCTTGGACGCGAGTTGTTTGGTGGAAGGTTTAGTTGCGTCGTGTGGATGGGATGAAATGCTCTACGCGTGGAACACCGTGGATGGATCACCACCACCTGTACCTTTACCGCGAATAGCGCCAACGGCGAGTCCAATGCCATTTGCACCTGGAAGTGGTGTCCAAGCCTAACACGCGATGTATTATGTAGACCGAGAGAATGACTAAGACGGAAGCAAACAGAAAGTTTATTAGAGAGGCGCGCTCATTTATAACACGTAGGTACGTGTACCTACCGCGTTCTGATATGAATGAATGTGCACTATAACTGTACCCTGGTAGAAGACGATATATTTTAAATAGAAAGAACTTTCAACACTGAAACTACGAACTACGACGCGTATTTGTTTTACGGCTTGAAGTCGGGCGTTCCCGGGCACTTGCAACCAGACTCTTGAATAATCTTGTTCGCCGCGTAGTTACCCGCAGAGCAGCACGTGGCGGTGTCCGCGCCTTCCATGAGCTTAGACAAGAAACCGCCGACGAAGGCATCACCCGCACCGTTCGTATCGACCAAGTCTTCCTTGGCGAGCGGGATGACGCCGTACTCGTTGGCGGCGCCGTCTCGCGCGACGATGGTCGGGTCGCAACCTTGGGTGATGACGACAGTGCGCGACGGCTTACCTTCCGCAACTGGCATAGCCGCAATCTTCAACGCAATTTCCTTCACGTCCTTGGTTTCCCAGTTTTGGGATTCCGCAAACGTAACGGCTTCAGATTCGTTACCAAACAAGATGTCCACGTACGGCAACGCTTCGAGAAGCGCCGACAAAAACGGCGGCACTTGCATGATGAAGGGAGCACTCAAGTTCATCATGAATGTCTTCTTGTTCTCGCACGCGTGCTTGGCGACGCGCATGATCGATTCCGGGCTCACGGTGATGAAGAATCCAGCCATGTAGTAAAACTTGGCCGCTTCAACAAACGCAAAGTTCTCCGGCGCGTTCAAGTGCTCCGCCTTATAGTTGTTCGCCGCGTTCAACGCCGCGCACAACGAACGCTCACCATCCTTCACAATGACCGCGCACGTACCAGTCGGAGTCGACGCATCAACCATATAGTTTGTCGTCACTCCATCCGCCTTGCACGACGCCGTCATTTGCGCGGCAAATTTATCGTCCCCGACGCACCCCATGTACGCCGTCGCCCCGGGCTTTTGGCTCATCCACTGCGCCACGCGAATGGAATTTTGCGTGGCACCACCCGCGATGTATTCCACTTCATACTTTTCCACCATTTCATCGTACAACTTGGCGTGCGCCTCCTCCGCTGTTCGCGCGAAAACACACAAAAGATGTTCGCGTCAAAAGGAATAATCCACATCGCATCGCGTCGCCATCCTCACCACGTCGTCGTCGTCGTCATCGTCATCATCGTTCGCGCGCGCGTGCGACACTCACGCACCTAAAATAGCGTTATTCAGCTTCAAATCATACTTGCTCAACAACGCGCCGTCGGCATCGACGCACGAAATATCAAGCAAAGGGTTCCCCATGCCGAGCAAGGTTAACGCCGCCGTGGGCGCGGGCGCGGACATCGTGCGCGAAAAGGTCGCGCGAGGGTGGTGTGCGGTGTGCGGTGTGCGGTGTGCGATGTGCGTTCGGTGTGCGGTGTCGAGCACCAACCACCCGTCGTCGTCGGCGGCGTGTGACGCCGCGCGCGCGGTGATGGCCGTGGATAAACCACGCCATCGACGCGTGCATGTCCATCGACTTTGAAAAGTCGATCGATCGAGTCGATTGATCGATCAATCGAGTCGATTTGATCGATCGATGGCATCGATGGCGCGCGCGGCGTCGCATCGCATTCAAGACGGTGCGCGCGCGCCGCGGTCGTCCACAGAACGCGCGACGACGACGACGACGACGACGACGACGACGACGGGTGCGGGATGAGTGGACGATACGGCGACCGCGACGGGTACGACCGCGACCGTGGGTACGACCGCGACCGCGGGTACGACCGCGACCGAGACCGCGGG
>JACLAB010001917.1_pt1 | contig 15481 bp, 16 predicted proteins | sample 8027921 | NCBI WGS metagenome assembly JACLAB01 (sample SAMN15725117, study PRJNA655200) | protist metagenome | isolation source: fluorescence activated cell sorting (FACS) single amplified genomes of... | place: USA: West Boothbay Harbor, Gulf of Maine | collected 2000-07-19 | reverse complement strand
GTAGCCTTCTTCTTTTTTAACGGCTTCTTTTGTTTGTTCTATATCCATCTGTCTTTAGTCTGTGTCCTTCCGATATTGTTTTCCATAAATCTTTCTAATTCTTGGTCTAACAATTCTTCTTTGTGTTGATTATAAGATAATGTCTGGTCTCTATCTATTCTGTCTACCCAATACTTTGCCGCCATAGCTAAAGCATCAATAGCATCATCATGTCTTAATGAACCTTTGTCTCTAGTCAGTCTTGTCATTTGTCTAAACAACTGATGGTCAGGCTCATTCTTAAAATCTTCGTGTATTAGTAAATCATCTACAACTAACCTGTGTGAGTTCATTAAAGGCTCTAACGTATCTATTATACGTTTTTCTTTTTGTGTATTATGTCTAACTTCTTCTATCTCACATGGGTGTATCTTTGCCATGACAGGTTTTAACAACTGGGTTGCCATACCATCACCAAAGTTACTCTCAATGACTACATAGTTCACATCATGTTTCTTTGCGATATTAGATAGTCTTGCCATAGTAGTTTCTGAATAACCACCTTCTAGTGAGCCTACAGAGGTCAGATAAAGCACTCCATGAAGCATTTTAAGCACCGCATACGCTGTTTTGTCTTCTCCACGACCACTAGGGTCAATGGACATTACTGTGCCTTCAAATGCTGTAAATTCTTCACTCATCATCATAGGAGCTACAAAATAATCACCTTTAAGTCCCACATTGGGAATATCAGGGTCTATAGCTTTCATTTGCTCTGGTGATGAAGCCCATTGTATCTTTGCAGGTGCATCTTTCCATGTAGAGCAACCTGAAGCTACAATTAAATCGTTTAACTTTAGAGGGTATCTATTTGCATCAGACAAACTTGTGTCCAACATAAATTGTAAGTTAAAACCAGAACGACCATAAGATGATAGTCTTTCCATAAGGTCTACCGCATCAAACCTTTTGGGGTCTGTAGGTTCACCTTCTTTACCTTGTATAATGTCTGCAAGTTTGTGACCATAACTAATCTTTTGTGTAGGATTAGGTACTAACGCAGTCCATATCTTTGTCTTAAATCCTCTCTCTTCTAATGAGTTGTATAATGACATCTCATTTTGTGGAGTACCAAGAAATATAATTCTTCCTGTGTTAGGTTTAATGATTGCATCAAATTCTTTTACAGTCTCACCTAATCTATCTCTCATTAACTGCGTTTGGGAGTTATTAGCACTCTCAACGTCATCAGCAATAATAATATCTGCTCTACTACCTGTTAACTGTCCTGTGATACCCATAGATTTAACTGATGGTGCATGACTGGCTGTAGCAGGTGCTACGTCAAATGATACTTTAGAATGTCTTTGATTATCTCTAGGTATCAAGTGTTGTAATAGTGGCATCTCTCCAATTAACCTTTGTGTAAAGGTACTAAAGTCATCTGCTCTAGTTTTACTAGCAGATACTACTAAAATATTTTTTTGTGGATTAAGAAGTAATTGATGACAGACAAAAGCAGAGGTAATCCAAGATTTACCTACTCCTCTAAATGCTTCTATTACAAGTCTCTTTTCGTTTGACTGTAAGTAATCTGCAATATCGAATTGTATAGGTGTTGGGTTAGGCAGGTTTAAGTGCTTCCAACACAAATACAAAAAATTTTTAAAATTCTTTAATCGTTTATCCATCATCAAATGGTACTTCGTCTAAAATGTTATCTTCTTTTTTAGCCAAAGGTTCTTTACTGTATGTTTTACAAACTTCTAAACATACTTTCATTTCTGAAGCTGTTAAATCTTCTCCTGATTTTAATTTCTTATAAGCATGGTTTACCAATAGTTGTGGTAACTCTTTTAAGACTGTCTCTATTTTATTGGGGTCTTCCTTGTCGGTTGTATTTTTTATGGTCTCGTTTTTCATCTTTGTTTAACCTTTTCTTGTGTGTTCTTACTCTTTTCTTTGGTTTCTCTCTAACAACAAAATCTTTAAATTTTTTAGCCATAACTACTTACTTGTTAGTCTGTCCATGTGATTGTAAATTCTGCCAATCTGTTTATCTATTGACATAATTTCTTCTGTTAGCATTCCTAAATGAACCTGAAGTTCTACGATTGTCATTAAAACATACGAAGATAAACCTAGTAGAATAGTACCTAGTAACGCAATCAGAGCTGTGTTGTGTTGTCGTTTCATTTACTGCCACCTATGTAACCACCTATAACACCAATCAATCCTGTAACTGACATCTTCATCAATGTAATTACACTTTCATCTACTGGTCTATTTTCTTCTAATGCTACCCAATAATCTCCAATGATAATGACACCAAGAAGTATTAAGACACCACTTGTTATTAATAAAATCACAATATCTTTAAAATTTTTAATCATTTGGCAATCTTTCCTTTGTTAATACCTTTTTTAATAACGTATTCTCTAGTTCCATTTCCGTTAATTGAAACTTCCTTTTTAAGATTTTTAAACAGAGACATTTCTTTATCTTTATGTTCTTTATTTCTTGTGAACTCTGTTAGCTTTTTTGTGTCTCGCATGTTTTTTAGGTTTGCAATTAGGAAAGTCAAAAGTGTAGACATCATCTACAATCTTATTTAATTTCTCAAACACTCTGTCGATAGAACCGAAGAATGCGTAGAGAAACTTATCAATCACTTTTTGCCTTTAAATATTTGTGTTCCCTTAATTCCATAAATACTTGCCACGACTAAAATCCAAAGATTTGTAAACCATGACGGAAGCTGTTGAAATTGTTCAAAAAACTCTTTAATTTTTTGTGATGCGTTTGGGTCGTCTGAAAATACTCCCCAAGCAATTACCAAAATTGGCAAAGTTAAAATTATAAGAACCGCCTCATCTTTCCAGTCTGATTGACGAGCTTCTAGTAATTTTCCAGAGTATTCTAATTCCCCTGAAGCCATTTTTTCTGCGTGTTTAGCTTGTGCATTAGCCATCATCATTTGTGTTTCTTTTTTCTTTTTATAAACGTGTTGACCTGCGTTAATCGCTAACTTAATTGCACTAAACCACATATTACATTGCCCAAAGAATAACTGACCATATTACAAATAGTGTAAAAAGTTTTTTATTTGTATTACCCCAGTATATTACTGCTTTGTCTTTCCAAGTTTTTGGCGTGTAACCATAAATTATCATGTTGTCTCCTTTTTAATTTCGTTACAAAAATATGTAACGTATAATTTTTCTTCGTTCATTTTTGTTTCGTATTTTTCTGTAAATGTAGTAGTTATTTTTGCACCACCATTTATGCACTCAGTCCAACTGTTGTATTCTTTTGGTACAGTTGCAGTGTTGTTACAAAATCCAGTAATTGCAGAGCAAATACTAAACGCTAGTATAAATTTCATTCAATGATGTATTTGTAATTATTTAAAGTTAAAATAACCTAGTATCCCAACAACTATTGTTCCAATAGTAAGAATAACTTTAAGTCCACCCTTACCCATAGAAACATCTTGTCTTAACGACTTAATTTCTTTTTTCATTTCATCTATGCTTTTTAAAATGTTATTCATTCGTTCAGCACAAAGTTTCTCATGTGATGAAAGTCTTACACCAGTAGCGACTTCGCTAAACTCTTTTGGTGTAATCTTTTTTCTAGGCATTGTTATCTAGCAGTACAAGGGTTATCTCCCACTAGAGGTTCTTCGGCTATTGCCATGTAAATGTATGCATATCCAGAACCATTTACATCTGTAGCAGTTGTTCTAATTTTAAATCCATTTGATAATATATCTAAAGGTATATTTGTACTTTCAGCATTACTACCATTAGGTCTTAAATAATAATTTGATTCATTATATCCTATTCTTTTATTATCAAACATTACCCAATTAGTACCCGCTGCACTAACATTTTTTAACATAATAAAAGCAGGTTTAAATCCAGTGTAAATAAAGCTACCATCAGCATTTCCATTACCAACATAAGAACCAAACTTGCTATAACCTTGTACATCATTGAAACAATAGGCTATGTAATTATTTCCACTATCGTTTGTCCAACCAGATGTGGCTACTGAAAAAACTGAACTTGTTGGTGTTGTATTGTTAAATATAGAACTACCTGCTTGACCTGAATTAGTACTACTTAAATCTAAATAATTACCTGCACCTTGAGTATGATGATATGTTGCCCAACCTTGAGTATTAGTTCTATTTTTAACTATAATCATCTTTGGTGTAGAACCTAAACCATGACCAACAGTAGAAGCACTTCCTGTGCCTGTATAAGACACAATACTGAACCCTGCTGTTTGATTTACTGAAACTGTAGATGTAATAGAACCATCTGTATTAGCTGAACCTGCACCATTTGCTTTCCAGTTCCATGATACAATATTATCTCCATTTCTATTGTGTTCTCCATTAGTATCTGCACCTAAAGTAAAACCATCACTATCAAAAGATGTAATAGCATTTGTATAAGTATCTTCAGTATTATTTAAATTTGGTCTAATAACTTTTGTTACACCTCTTACAGCATCTACTATAACATGGTTATATGCTGTTGTTCTGAGCTTACACCAGTTCATATCTGGCTGAAATCCAACACCTGTAATTGATTGTGTTGCACCTGTACCTGTATAAAGTTTAGTATTAAAATAATCAGAAGGTTTTTTAATTGTAGTGTATGCCATTATAAATTTAATCCTTTGGTTGATAAAGCAGTATAACCTGTTGGTACATCATATTCAAATATTCCTATACCACTTGCGTTAGTTCCTGCACTAGATACTGCTGTTGTTCCGAAGTAGCCATTGCCGAAGTTTGCTTGAAAAGTTGATGAGTCACTAGATGTAGCATTTGCACCTACTATATGATAAACACCTGTTGGATTAGAAGATGCTGATGTTATTGAAACAGCACCTGTACCTGTAGCACCACTTGTAGGGTCACCACTATTTTGCCAAGTTCCATTTTTAGAAAAATATAATTTGTTATTATCTAAATCTAAAGCAATACCTATAATATCTGTTGTTCCATAAGTATTACCATAACTTGTTGAATTTGTGTTATTAACAATATTTCCATTTTCTGCTTTGTAACCCCATTGATAATCGTCATCAGCATTAGCTACAGTACCACTTCCACCAAAATACCAATTTAAAGCAGGTGCTGACCTAGGTGCAATACCAATAAGATTATGACCGGCTTGAACTGTATTTTTCATTTCAACATACCATTTACCTGTAGAAACTCCTATTGAAGAAGTACACCAAAATCTATTTGAAGCAGCTCCACTATTCCATTGAGTATTTCCATTAGAAAATGTACCACTACTAGCAAAATCCATAACTCCATTCCAAGTAGCAAAAACATTATCTGGACAATCTAAAGTATTAGTTAATGTACCACCACCAACTGTAAAGTTATTACCTTCACCAGATTGGTCTGTAACTGAATTACCATCTTTTAAAATAAAGAAACCATTAGTTCCATAAGTTACACTAGGAGAAGTTTTAATTTTCCAAACACCATTAGCATCATATTCTCCAAATGCTGTTGCGTCATAAGCTGTGCCATCTATAAAATGTATGTGTGACATTGAGCCATCAAAATGATTATTTCCATTCCCATCATTTCCTAATATAAATGGATTAGTTGTATTTACATTACTTAATGTACTATTTTGAACAGGGTTAGTAACATTACTTAAAGATGTTTCTCTAACACCATTAACATATAATTTCATTCTATCGGTAGCAGTTGCTAATGTATTGTCATAAACGCAAACTACATGATACCAAGCCGATACATCTCTAAATAATCTATCAGTAGTAATTCTACCTGCGTAAGCATTGTTATTCCATATAAACCAATCTAATTTTCCACTGCTTTGAAAATACAAATTATCTTGATATGCACCTGAACTATAATGTACTCCAAATAGTGAACTTGCACTACCTGTGGTGCTTCTTTTAACCCAAGCACTCCATGTCCAAGTAGTTCTATTTCCTGCTGATGATGGTGTTCTTGTTAAATATGTATTAGCCATTAGTTAAATTGTCCTCCACCTGTTGCACCGAAAGTAGATGAGATTGTAAACGTTCTGTCTGCTATTTGACTTTCTGCATCTGTTGCTCGGATTGTAAATGTGTATGTTGTTGCGGTTGTTGATGCTCCACCAAAATCGGTAGTAGTCAACGCACCTGTTGTTGAATTTAAAGTTATTCCTGCACCACTTAATACTGAAGTTGTTTCTGAATAAGTTACTGCACTATCTGATGTTGCTGATAAAGTTGCAAGTGTACCAGAGAAATCTCCTGCAAATGAACCTAATGAAGCACCAGTTACCCATGTAGGAGCATCTGATACTGTTAAGATTGTACCAGATAATACTGCTAGACCATTAGGATTTTCTATTCTAATTTTGTATTGAGCATCTACTGATAAAGTTATTACTACTGTCAAAGACGTAGAGTTATTAAAAGTTACTGAAGTAGCATCATACCAAATACCTGTAGATGGATTTAATACTTCTACTTTTGGAATACTCTCAAAGTTAGCACCAGTTACAGTAATAGTAGCCTCTGTGTTATCTATTGTATCTGGCGAAATACTAGAAATCGTAGGTTTCGTTTCAGCAACACCTGTAAGGTTTGAACCATCTATTGCAGGTAATGTTGCAGGAAATACAGCGTCAGTTAACTTTGCTGAACCATCTAGTTTAGCAAGTTCGTTTGCTGTATTTGCGTCTGCAAATATATCTGCTAGTTCTCTAGCTTTACTCATTTTTATTCTCCTACGATTTTAATTATTTATTAAAGAACTATCGTGTTAGCTTCATCTTCAGTTAATGCTTCTCCTGCAATTAACTTTGCTTTAGCACTAGTTTTTAAGTCTTTTTTATCTTGTACTTCATTAGCTTCTGCAGTTTCTAATTCAGTAGCTTTTGTATTTACTGCTGTCATATCAATAGAAACATCATTTCCATCTTGGTCTTTAGCTGTAAATTCATCTTCTACCATATAAATAGTAACTACTGAACTATACAATTCTTGTATTGCTTTTTGTTTTGCGTTTTTCATTATAGTACCCCACTGTCTATTTCAATCGCATACATAATTGGAACAGAACTTGCTACACCAAAATGTGTACTGCTCCCACTACTATCTCTAAATCTTAATTTATATGTTAATGCGTTTGTGCTGTTAATATTATCATCAAGAAAAAACATACTTATAAAATCATTTCCATCTGGAGAGTTACTTTCTATGTTTGCAACACTATCTGCACTACCATTTAAATTAGTATGCAAATCTCCATTACCAGAACTATCGCCAGATTTATTAATAGTAAAATATGTTCTGTTGCCAGATGCTTGTGTAGCACCTTGAGCAAATATTAATATATTATTACTTGTGCTTGTAGGTGTAATTGTAATTGACATTCCAAGTCCTACATCTTGAAAAGATGTACTTGATGTAGTAGCTTGTGATACACTTGCTGACGCATGATTTGTTTTAAATTGTACTATTCCACCACCTGCGTCACCCCAAATAGGATTAGCACCTGTGCCTAAAGTTTTTAGAAATTGACCAGAAACTCCTGCACCAAGTCTAGCTAAACCAGAGCCATCACGATATAAAATATCGCCTTGTGTTGTAATTGTTGTTCCTACATCTGTTCCATTAGTACCATTAGTACCTGCTGAAGACATTTGTTCAAAGTAAGCTGTATCAGTTGGAAGGTTTCCTGTACTTGCTTGTATACAAATGTATGACGAACCATTGTACGATACGACATCATCTATAGTATAAGCTGTTCCACCTGCATAAGTTCCCTTCCATTTGAACTTAATTGAGCCGAGATTAACTTGAGCCATTATATTATTTCCTTATATTGTTGCTATTAGTTCGCCATTGTTAAGTGAGAATGTAAAACCACTCGCACTAAATAAAACATCATCAAATGTGGCGTATGTTGCACTTGATATGTCGTCATCACCTTGATTAGTAGTAGTGACTATTAAGTCTCCATTACTATCTTTGTGAAATCCATAAACTTCTGCTGAAGAAGCATTAGAAAATTCTAAAGCTGTTCCACCAGAATTAACTACTAATGCTTGACCTGCTGTTCCCAAAGGTGGGACATCAGTTGCATCTGTAATACTAAAGTTTGCTAAAGCAAAAGTTCCAAAAGCAACTATTTCTAAAATATCGTTTACTGAAGCACCTGTAGTTAAAACTATAGAAGTACCTGTAGTTGCTGTAAAATCTGTTCCATTTACAAGTCTAATACCATTTAGGTAGACATCTAAGAAACCTGCGTCATACGCAAGAGTTGCAGAGTTGTCATCTGTTCCTGTAAATGTTGTTTGACTGGCTGTTGCTGTATATTTAAACCTACTTGCAGTCCCGTTAACGCTAGAACCTGCCGCAGTCCACCCAGAAGAACCATAGACTTTCATGGTATCTGACGCTGTATCGAAATATAAATCTCCTACATCTAAAGCTGAACCATCAGGGTCTAAAGTTGGTGCAGTTGCACTAGCACCTAAATATGTATTTGCAAAACTGTTTACTGAATTAATGTTTGTAGCTACTGTATTAATAGAAGCTACTGTACCTGAAGCACCTAAAGCTGTAATTTCTGTATCTAATCCTGCAACAGTATTAATGTTTGTTGAATTATTATTAACAGCAGTAACCTCTGCTGAAATTGTATTTACTCCACTAATATCTGTTCTAATATTATTTAGGTTTGTAATTTCTGTTCCTAATGCACCTAATGTTCCAATTTCTGTTGCAACAGCACTTACTGCTGAAACATTATTAGTAGGTGAAATTTGTCCTGCAACTAAATTTACATTAGCTGAATTAGTATCAACATTAGTAACATTAGTTCTAATATTATAGACACCTTGAATTTCTGTATTTAGACCTGCAAGTGTACTTAATCCATTTGTAGTAACTGTGCCATCTTCTAGGTCAGCTAAAGTTTGAATATCTGTTTCGTTATTAGCAACTGTAGTAACATCTGCATTAATAGTTCCAACAGTATTTACATTAACTATATTATTAGCAACTACTTCTATTTCAGAAGTTGCTTCGTTTAAATCATTTGCAACAGTTTCTACTTCAGAGATTGCTTCGTTTAAATCATCAGCTACTTTAATTACATCATTGATGTTAGTAGCTACTGTAGTAATTGATGGCATGTTGGTTGCCACAGTACCAATATCTGTAGCATCATTTGCAACTGCTGTTACATCTGCTGAAATACCTGCAACCGTTGTAACGTCTGCACTTATGCCTGATACTGTTGTGATGTTTGGTAAGTTTGTTGAAATAAATTGTTTGTTAACAGCATCTGTATTGTCTACAGGGTCTGCAACATTTGTTAATCTTTTATTTTGTGTGTCCCATTGGAAATTTGCACTATCAATTTTAATTACGTCACCTGCATCATCAATAGCTTCTTGTGACATAAAGAACGCTTGGTCACTATCTGTATCTAAATCGTTCTCTGTAAGAACTGACCCAGAAGCATAGTCTACTAATTTAGTAGTCTGTGACGTTCTTCTTCTAATCTCAATAGCCGCATCTTGGGCAGGTGCAGAGTTGAAAGTAAGGGTAGTTCCTGCACTATTTAAGCTAAAAGCTGTAGTAACAACCCCTGATAATGTAACTGTAAGGTCACTTGTGGCTCTATAACTAAAAGGTATAGAATAAGATGTTGTACTGTTATCGCCTGTATAACGTACAAAACTATTTGCCATGTATAATTTTCCTTATGTTTTTGATTGGGTTTTACTAAAAGTGTAAGTTTAGTTAATTAGTGCTTTTATTATGGATTTTTGGTTTTGAAATTCTTCTTTTAAATATTCATTTTGAAGTTTAAATCTTTCCATAATTTCAGGGTATTCTTTAATCATTCTTTTATAAGCTACCCCTTCTACTTGGTGTATGACATCAATAATGTATTGAACTTGATAATCTTTACCAATTCTTTCTCCTGATGGATTTATATACATTTTACTTACAACATTTGTATTTATTCCATCATTATAAATAGCGTACTCAATGTATTCTTGAACAGTAAATTTCTTACCTTGATAATCTTTATTAGTAATGGCTTTACCATTTTTATCTAAAAAGACTTCTGTTTTTAATTCTAACCATCTATCGTATGCTGTTTGATTTTTAGAGTTTCGTAAGTTTTTTAAATTAAAACCACTATATCTATCTATTTTAGCAGGAGGTAAATAATTAAACTCTTTATCCATTAAGAATTTAGCAGTTGCATTGTTTTTAAAGTTAGTCATAGCAAAAGGTGTAGACCATAAACCTGTGTCTCCTCCTAGACCAAACAACCAACCTCTTTTTCTATCAATCGTTTGTCCAAACATGTTACGTTTAGGCATAGTAGCGTCTGATGTATTAGTAGGGTTCATAGTTCCTAGTCTATCCATAAACGTCCATAAGTCTCTTTCCCACTCATCACCTACTCTGTTTAAATATCTTAAACCACCTGACATAGGTATACCTTTATAAATAAATTGTGCGGCTTGTTGTGCGGCGGCACGTTCAGGACTTCTTGATTTCATAAAATCATCTGAAGACATAAAGTTAAATAATTCAATAATGTTTTTAGTATAAAATTTAGAAGTAATATTTCTAGTCAACATAGTAATTGCACCTATAGATACTTCTGTTAATTGCTTATCAATACTTGGTGGTAAGTCATCTGTTTCTCTAGCCCAGTTACTATACACGTCCATAACATCAGCCATAATAAACATTGGGGTAAACAATGGGTCTAATCTATTTAAAGAAATATATCTGCCATCATTTGTTTTCCATGAATAAGGTTGCCAACCTGTGTTAGCTTCTTTTTCTTTATTAACTCTCCAATCTCTATTACCACCTCCTGTAATTTTACCTGCCATTACAAGACCTAAAGCTCCAGTCCACAATAAATAACCCATTTGTATTCTAGCATTAGCCTCTGCCGCCGCCTCTGGGTTAAGGTATCTTGTCTTACCAATTTTTCCTCTAGTTAAAAATTTTGCAGTTCCTCTAATAGGTGCAGTAATTCTTCCAAGTTTACCTTTACTTAAACCATGTGTTATTTTTTTAAATGTACTAGCACCTGCATCTAAATCTGGTAAATCAGCTTCAGCAAGTAAGTGTCTCATTTGAAATTGGTATCTACCTAGAAAAGGTAAATGTTGAAAATTCCATCTTAATAAATTTGATGGTGTATTTATAAAGTGAAGACCGAACACTCTAGTCCATTTAGCTTTACCTGCTGTTTGTGATAATATCCAACCTGTAAGTCCACCTTCAGAATTTCCTGTTAAAGGATTAATTTGAGAAGCAGGTTGCGTATAGGATAACTCTCTCGAATAATGTAAAGGTGCATCTAATCTATCTTCTACAGTGTTTCCTATTTCTATAGCTCTACCTGTTTTGTTATCAATATATTCCGATTGTAATTCTAATGCTCTTTGTTTGTATTTTTTTCTAAACCCATCACCTTTAAGTATAGAAAAATCAGGAGTTTCATCTATAATTTTACTATTAATTGCCGCCGCCATTCTTGCTTTAAAAGCCATAGATTTAAGAAATTCATCTCCTGCCGCTAAAATTCTCATAGGCAAGGTCACAGTACCTCCAACAACTTGTTGTCCTTTTTGGATAACTTTACCTGCCATACCTAGTCTATCTGTATAAGTTTTACCATACTCATTAATCCATCTTTGAAGTTGTCCTTGTCTAATGTTGCTATCATATTTCATTTGTGTGCTATCAAGTATTGGTCTGCCTTGCCAAAAAGATTTACCTGCTCTTTTTAACGCATGACCTGTGTAAGCAAATTGATATACAAATGTATGTAGAGCTTCTCGCATTATTTGACCTGCTCTAACTTTATCTGTTGAAAGCATATTTGCTCCTCTTAATAACATAGTTGCAGGTTTCCAAACTGTTTGTGTTAGACCAGATACAATGTTTAATATGTGTGTATCAGGTGAAGATAGTAAGTTGTTATTAACGTATTCTGCCGCAATGTCCCAACCATCTGCTTTTTTTATATTTTGCATTGCCGCAACAAGTTGTTCTCTATCTCCTAAATCTCCTACAGTTCTCCAAAATTCTATTTGTTGTTCTCTTGTTCCTTTTTTCTTACTTAACAATGTAGGGTCTTCAGGGTCAACAAGTAGTTTTGCTGATTTAGTTCCTATAGCATCTGATTGAAATGCAAATAAACCTCTACCAACATTTTCACCACCTGAACTTAATAATTTTATTCTATTTCTTAATTCATTATCATAAGTAGCTAACTCATTTAACATATCGTCTATTTCATTATCAGTTAAATCTATTCTTTTTAATTCTGTTGAGACCGCACCTATATGGTCATAAATAGTTCTAATTGCATTTTTCTGATACATTACAGTTACATACAATCGTTTAAATTCATCAGAGTTAGCCATGTTGTTTGCTAACTTTCTCATTTTCTTTTCGTCTCCACCATACTCTAAAACATCTGCTAACATTTGTTCTTTAGTAATTGTTTTCTTTTCTATTTGTTCTGTAACTTCTGCAATACTATTTTTTACAAATGCTTCAAACCCACCTTGTTTTTGTTTAGTAGCATTGATAGCTAATTTAGGTGGTTTATCGTCTGGTCTAATTTTATCGCCTCTTAATTTTTTAAGATATTCTTTTGTAGTTTTTGGGGGTTTTTCTTGTTTAGGAGCATTGACATCTGCTTTGCTAGATTTGTTTGTAATAGTTAATTCATCAAATAGTTTAGCACCTGTAGTGGTACTCTTACCATAATTGTGAATGTCATTTAGATTTTTAACAGAGTTTTTAGTAAGACTTCTATTTGTTAATTTAAAAGCACCTGCGGTAAATCCTGCACCAAAGATAGTACCAAAACCAAACCCTGCGGCAGTTGCTATGCCTGATTGTTTTAGACTAACTTCATCTTGTATACCTGCTTTAACAGCAGTATTTTGTAATAATATATCTTGTCCACCTGCAATACCTGCATTGATATAACCTTCTGCTAATGCACCTTTTTTAATTGCTTTGCCTAAAGCTAATTGTTCAGCTTCTTTTGCGGCTTCTCTAATTGTAATTTCTGATATTTCTTTAGCCATCTTATCTTTAAGAGCAACTCTTAAAGCGGCTTTGTAACCTTGTTTTGCCGCTTGACCACCAACACCTAATCCTATTAAGTTAACTGGGTCTGCTAACATAGCACCACCATTATCAATTAACCATGAACCAAAAGTTCTATTTGGGTCATTCCAAAACGAAGGTAATTGTGCATACGTTTGTTGTATGTAAGAAAATTCTGTTAGTCTTTTTTTATCTTCTTCACCAAATACATTAGCCATGTCCATACCCATAGAAACTGTATTGTTATTTCTCCAAGACCTATCTTCATAAAAATAATCTAATAAATCTGCGTGAGACATATTATTAAAACTATTGTCTGCTTCTCTGTAAGAATAGTAACTTTTTAACGTGTTGTAAAAATTTTCTGTTTGTATTTCTTCTAATGCTAACGCCGCACTATCTGGTTTTGCTAAATCTTCTGCAAAAGTTTGTGTAGTAATTGTGCTACTTTTATTAATAGAAGTTGCCATTATTTATTTTTTCCTCTTAATATGGTTAAAGCCGCATCTACAATTTCAGTAGTTACGTTATTTCCTAAACCTGTTGCTATTGTTTTAAGTAAATTTTCATAATCTCCTTGTTCCATAGCGTCCATCTGTGTTTGACTAAAATTAGAACTATCTAAAATTTGTGCAATTACTGTAGGTAATTGTTCATTTGCAAATCTAATTTTACTTTCTGCATCACTTTCACCAAATGCACTATCATCACCTGTAAAAGGTATTCCTGCAAATGAAGGGTCAAATTTATCTAATGTTTCATTTATTAATTTAGTATTTCCTAATTGATTATCTGAAAGAATATTAGAAACAGTTTGTACCATATCAGGTATTTCTGCTAGTTCATATTTTTCATCTTTTACCTTTTTAGCTTCTTCAGCTTCTTTTATTTGTTGTTCATATTCAGGCATAGATTTTAAACTTGGTGCAATATTACCTTCTGTGAAATTCTTAATTACAATGTCACCCATTTTTTGTAAAAATTCTTCACGTTCAAAAGTAGAAGGTTGTTTTCCATTTTCTTTTTCATATTGAAATTCAAAATCATACAATTCTTTCTTCATGTAATTGTGTGCATTTCTAATAGCTTGATTACCATTTTCTTTAAGTATTCCACCTGAAGTAAAATTACCTCTAACAGCGTTTTCAATGTAGTTAAGACCTTCTTTGTACGTTGTGTTGGTTGTATGTACTGAACCTTGTTTAGTGCTAGACTTTGACCAACTTTCAAATAACGACAATGTTGGTGAAAGTAATCTAGGGTCTATGTTTAATTCATTTATTGCTTGGGAAATTTCTTCTTGGCTAGTGAACTCACCATCATAAATACTAGACACTAATTGATTGTAAACAGCAGGGTCAGTATCAATGTAAGTGTTGTTATTCATTAATCTATCAAAATTTTCTATGTATGAAGCTACTCCTATTTCTTCTAATTGGTCTCGCAGTTCCATCTTTTCTGCATAAGTTTTATCTCTTAATTGAACTCCATCAGGAGTTCCGTATTCTACTTGTTCAAAGATAGCCGCATTTACATCTCTAACTAATTGTTTTTCATCTTCAGATTTTTCTGTTCTGTCATTAATAATTAATGCTCTTCTTTTTCTTTCTAGTTTATCTTGAATAATTAAAATTTCTTTTGATTTTCTTGACGCTATAGTTCCAATAGCTGAACCATTTTTTGAATAACCTAAATTTGTATTTAACAATACATCTGCTCTGTTTAAATCTGTTTCTGTTTTAGCATTAGCAATGATGTCAACTATACTTCTTCTAATAATAGCTAAAGTTTCTGCATTTGTGTGTAATAGATTTGGTGTATTTGAACCATCACCATTAGGTACTTTTATTTGTAATCCTGTAATAAAATCTGACAATTCATTTTTTATATTTTCTGTAGGAATATCGTCTAACAGCATTGCACCTTTTCTAACTTTTTCTTCTGAATTAAATTTACCTCTAGCTTCAGCATCTTCCATTGCATCTGCATGTCTAAATTTATTAAATTGTGTTGTAAAACCTAATAATGTAGAAGTGTCCATTGCTTTTGTATCAGGCATGTGTTTTTTATAAAACAATTCAAGGCTCATACTTTCATCTGAAATATCATAGCCATCATCTATTTTAGCTTGTTTAATAGTATTTATTACTTCATGTGCTTTAACTCTTCCTGCATGATAATTAGTAGTAGCTTCTATGTATTTACCAGTTAGTTCTTTGTGTTTACCTGAAATAATCTCTGCTTGGATAGTTTCAAACGATTTACCAGTAGCATATAACTCATCTATCTTTGCAATAGCTTTATCTTTTTTTCTATCTATTCTTAA
>JACLAB010015444.1_pt1 | contig 15490 bp, 13 predicted proteins | sample 8027921 | NCBI WGS metagenome assembly JACLAB01 (sample SAMN15725117, study PRJNA655200) | protist metagenome | isolation source: fluorescence activated cell sorting (FACS) single amplified genomes of... | place: USA: West Boothbay Harbor, Gulf of Maine | collected 2000-07-19 | reverse complement strand
GTGGAAGTGAAGAAGAAGAAAGAGGAGGAGGAAGAGACCAACTTATTTCAAAGAAGGAGAGAAAAGAGGTGAGGAGTTTTCCCGAAATTGAGACGGGGAAACGTGCGATTACATAAATACTACTATTATTAGCGCGCTGATAAATCCTACGTAGCGTTGTCAGTGAACCGAACAAACAAATACTTAAATTATTATTACTCGTACGAGTATTCGTATTTTAACTCTTTCAAAGCGGCTTTCTATGCTAAAACTACAAATTTCCATAACTAAAAATCCAATCTCTAAAACTAAACTCTCATCATACCGTCGCTTTGTCACGATTACGTCTCGTAGTTCTATATCGCTTCACCGCGCGGAACTGTCGTCGAGCTACGCAATACAAAACCGTGAATATAGAGACGAGGAGTAGATATTTCCATGTGTCGATATCCTGGTCTCTCGCCCCGAACATCTGCGACCTCGCGTGGCCTTTCCTATTTATCTTATTACTCCCTCTCAGTCTTGCACCTGTTCGAAGTTGACCGGCGCCACGAAGCGACTGGTAGTCATGATTCGTGTTAACAGGAAGTACTGAATCCGAAGGAGAAGCCGATAATGCAAATGTTGTTTCTGCTTCTTCTTTTTTTCCTCCATCGCTCAGCGCCGTTCTCGACGAACCACTTCCATCTTCCTCTTTTCTTTCTCCGACTGCGGGATGCGCCCGCATCAAATGCGCAAAGCTCAACCCTGCTCCCGCCCACGACTCGACGACATCATCGTGCTTCTCCTTTGTGACTGGATTAAACATTGCGAAGCAATCGTCAAAGTGCGCCTGCGTGTCGCCATAAATTTCCCACGTAAACGCCGCTGGAACTTTCACCACATCAAACGCGTAATCCGTTACCGTCCCGTGCGCTAAATATCCGACGCCTTTCCCTCCGCTCCCAGTCACGCACCGTTTCCCGCAGTGCATTTGATTGATCTCCTCACCAATCTTTCTCGCAAACTCTGGATACTCTCCTTTCGGTTCCTCGTTCTTGTGATCGTACGGCGTAAAAATAGCCTCCATCCCCGAGTGCACGTTTACCCAAGCGTGCGGTTTCACGTCTTTAAACAATTTCTCCAAAACTTTCGACTCGGGTTCTGACATCGCGTAAGGGCCTGGAAACTCCTCGTTCGGATCGTAATCTTTCTCTTTGACGCCGAAATTTACCGGAAAATTTCTATTCACGTCCACACCTCGACCGTTCTTCCGTTCGCAAAACTTCTTTGACTCTTCCACCATCGCTCGGCCGTTGACGTTTTCAATCGGGATGATGGTAAACGTCGTTTGTTTTAACGATTCGAGGAAAGAGTGGCGGTCAGTCGTCGCTTTCTGCATAGAGAATGCACTGCTGGTGTTGCTACTGTTGTCTTCTTCTTCGTCGTCTTCTTCTTCTTTTGCCGCGGCCTCGACTAACGTCTCCATAAATCGAAACGCCGTATCCACCGTAATCAACTCTCTCCCGTGTTCTCCAAAGTCAAACATCAGTCTCGTTTTCTTCCTATTCTCAACCTCGTCAAACTTTCCGTCTAAATTAATCGTCACCACGGGGATGATCACGGAATACGACTTCGCGTTCGCGTTCCCGCCAAATTCGGCGATTTTATCCCCGACGCCGTTCGCCGTCGATTTCTTCACGTATTTCACCCGTAACACGGATCGATAATCCGTTTCCAACTTCAATAACTTTTCTTTGATTGCGTTTTGGGTGAGATAATAGGAAAAATCGGGTTTCGCGCGCGTGTTTGGTTTCATCTTATAATTCTTTCTTTCACCACCACCACCACTTTGTTTTGAGAGAGATGCTGTTACTCTTCTCGATGTTCAACAACAACGCCCCGTGTCTCCTCTCTCGTTCTCATCATCCGAACCGTTTTAAAGAGTTCTTTTATTCTCTCTCTTCTTCTTTTTTTCTGATGTGATTCATATCAAAGAAGCAAGAAGTTGAATCAAAAAACATCACTCTGCAGCAGAGTTAAAAAGTAAACAACATGTCTTCGACGACGCTTAAAAATGATGACGAGAAGAAGAAGAAGAAGCAGAAAGACGAATCCAAAAACGAAGAAGAAAAAGGAGGAACAATCATCCCATCTTCGGTTCGCGCGGACGGTTCGGTGCGTAAACCCATCCGCATCCGCGCGGGATACGTGAACCAATTTGAAGTCAAAAAGTACGTCTCTCCGGCGCTGAGACAAGAAGAAGTTAAAGAAGAAGAAGAAAAGAAGAAGGCTTCATCGAGTGCGAAGAGTAGTAGTAGTAGTAGTAGTAATAATAATAATGAGAATAGCAGTAGTAATAGCGCGGTGATCTCTGCTACTTTGAATAACAACAACAACAATACGACGGCGGCGCAAAGGAAGAACGCGAAACGACGAGAGAAGAAACGACTGGAGCAACTGCAAGTGGAAGAGCAAAAGCAAGAGAAAACGATACCGACGAAGAAGGAAGAAGAAGAAGGAGCAAACGCAGAACAGGAGGAATACTTGACGACGGAAATCAAACAGTTACGAAAGCAATTGCAACAGTGCGAACGGATCGAACGGAAACGCATCGAGGACGAGTCGAAAGTTAGGCCGAGCGAGTGGGTGAAACTCGGCGAGTACGACGAAACCGTCGACGCTTTAGAGAAGCTGCAGAGAGATTTAGCGAACATGCAGTTTCCAGCTTCAGAGGAGAAAAAGGAGAAGAAGGAACGCAAAGAGTGAATAGTATCGTTTAGAACACCTTTTAATTGTATTTTGCTAATAACTCGCGCGCGCCCACTTCGTCTATTGACAATAAATCTCTTCTCTTTTTCTATGCATGTGTTTTACAACTCGCCGTCGTCGTCGCGACGCGTCGAAGCGCTCCTACCGTTGCTCCTCTTCATCTCCTCCGACTTCCTTCTCCAAATTTCCATCTCGTCCTCGTGGTTCAATCCTAACTTCTCGTGCAATTTCTGTCTCTTTCTATCCCTGTGTTCTAACTTCCTCTTCAAATGTGACTCGTCCGCGAGTAACTTTTTCTTGTGCTCGATATCTCGCACCGAACTCGCCGCTTTCCTGTTTTTCGGTTTCTCGTACCCGTAAAACACGTCTCGGACGATCGTTTTAAGACTATAATCCGCATTCGATAACGACAGAAGAGGATTAAACACGTTTCGGTGAAACCCTTTCCCCACGTAGAAGATAACGATCGCGTAACACGCGCATTTGATCGCTTTTTCAATCGCTCTCACGAGAAGCGACGGTGGCGGGTCGATGTTGAATTTTGAAGCTCTTCTTCTTCTTCGACTGCTACTGTCATCACTACTTCTCGGAGAGTGAGGCGGGGAAGTCGCCGCGAGCGTTGGTTTCTTTATTTCTTGTTGTTGTTGTTGTTGTTGTTGTTGCATCGCAGGCAGCGATGGCTCCTCTTCCGCGATAGAAGACATCATCTTTAACAAAGAAGAGAGGAATTCTTCTTGTGAGACATAACTCTTTTCTCTCGTGCCTTTTTCTGTTTGCTCTTTTCTTCTTCTTCTCATTTTTCAAGCAAATTTTTTACAATCTCTTCTTCCACTCTTTCCCGCGCTTCAAACACATTTGAAGAACGAGAAGACATCACAACATTTTTGCGTGACTTTTCTTCAAACGCACACCACCACCTGTGATCGATCATCGCTGTTGTTGTTGTTGTTGATAGTGTTGTTGTTGTTGTTCTCTTTTTGTAGCGCATTATTAGTACACGCCGCACGACGACGCACGGAAGGAAAAAAGTCATCATCTGATCTCATCAGAGGAGGCAAAAATGCCGCGGCAACAAAAGATGACGAAGAGCACAACAACGAGAAGAAGAAGAAGACGAACAACAACAACAACAATATCATCGTCAGGGTTGTTGGCATCGTTAAACAAGCCGATGAAAATAGCCGTAGCTCTTTTCCTTGTCGCGCTCGCGTCTCTCTCGTCGTCGTCGTCGTCGTCGTCGTCATCATCAACACCATCATCATCATCATCATTTACGACGGTCGCGGCGAGAAAGTTGATTGAAAAGCCGTCGAAGAAAGAGATGAAAGAAAACTACTTGGTGAATCACCCGCGACCGTTTTCGTGGGCAGAAACGAAAGCGCCGGACACTTCGGCGTTCGATAAGCACGTGCAGAAAGTAGCGAAGGAAAATTTTGAGAAGAAGATGAACCCAGACCCGGTGGAAGAGGACGACACGGCGTGGGACGATAACATCGTGGACCCGGATTACGAAGAAGAAGAAGAAGATTTGGGAGAGATGGGAGCGGCGCCGCCAAGTTTGTTAGACGCGTTTAAGAACAAAAAAGTCCCGAAAGTGGACACGATGAGTAAAGATGAATCTCCGTTCGTGGAAGTTTTAATATTAGCCCCAAGCGCGTTCTTGTTGATTGGTTTGATGTACATGTGGAGATGTAAATACGCGTGGAAGGAAAATTTCCAAGAGAGTCAAGCGCTGTCAGAGTTGAATAAAGTGAGAGAGTCGAAAGAGTACGCTCTCTTTTCCGCGTACATTTCCAGCGGGAACTTTGACGTCGGGATGTTGTATTGGTCCTTGGGTGGCGCGGTGTTGTTGTTGCAAATGCAATACAACGCCGTGTACGCTTTAGTGCCGCCGATGACGAGTTTAGCGTTCGGGGTGTTTTATTCGATGATTTTCCAGAGGTCGTTGACGGGTATTCCCGGAGTTACGGGACCCCCGTTAGCGCAGAGATTGTTGATATTAGCGACATCGATAGTTTTGTTGATGAACATGATTTATTGCGAAGTGAACAAGAGTTTTGTGGCCAAGGCGGAGTATTGGTACGTCACCGGCGCGTTGGTTGTCATTCCTCAGTTGCTCGCGTTTTATCACAGAATGGGCGGATGGATTCAACACAATAGAGAATATAGATACAAAATGGTTGAATAAGAAGTGATGAAAAGGTCAACATCGTCATCAACAACAACAACAACGTCAATAGTCACATAGAATATCAATTTATACATATACATATAAGAACTGTACCTCATCATTAATGAATATTATTATTTGCTACAAAACTAAACACGCTCTACTTTTTTTCTCACCTCTTCTTCTTTTTACTCGTATGTTTCCACTGCTTCTCTTTCTTGAGCAAATCCACCTGTCCAGGCACGCCCATCCCTTGCTCGTTCGGTAACGTCGCGCTCACTTCTACAATCTCCCAGATTTGGTCCATCGCCACTGCGTTTTTCACAGACTCTGGCAGATATTTCAGAGGCGAACGCAACCACGCGGATTGGTACGGTTTCGCTCTCGCCGCGTCGTCTTTGTCTTCGTTTTCGTTACTCGTGCTATCATCCGTCTCTCCCTCCTTCTTGATCTTCTTGATCTTCTTCTCTGTACTATTACTCGCTATTCCTTTGTGTTCGAATTTCCGCATCATCACCACTTTCACGTCGCAACTCGCCTTCTTTCCGTCCGCTATGAACGCGACCACTCGCACGTTCTCGCCTCGTTTGTTACACGACGCGTTGTACCAAAAATCAGTTTCTAAACGAACGCCGTCGTCGTCATTTCTATTCAAAGCGACGACGTTCAACACTCTCTGGCTCTTTTCCAGCTTTGGCATCGCGACTGACTTCGCTTTTTCGTACAGGAGTAAATCGTCGATGGCTAAATTGAACGCGTACAGAGTTAACGCGGATAAACCGAAACCGAAATAGCGTTGGAAACCGGTGGAGAAACCATCACGAGAATTTGGATTTGGATTCGACGAGGATGAATACGAATACGATCGGCATTGGTGGCTACTTCTGCGCGAAGAAGAAGAAGAAAGAAGTCTGCGGAGAATTTCTCTCTGTCGTCGTACGGTTGGAGGAGGTGGAGGTGAGCGAAACATTATACATTTATTGCCCCCCCGGGAAGCCTTTCTTTGGTTCTCTCTTTTTTTTGTCGCGTTTTTTTTGTTTTTATCAGTTGTAATAAGATCTTTAAAACTACTCACAGTTCTGTTATGCGGTAGACTCTCGTGACGTGATCGGCACCGCACGTGGCTAAAACTATCTCTGATGACGACGGTTTAAAAGCTACTTTCGTCACTTCGGCGCGGTGAGCGTTTGGAATATCACCGGCGACGCTCCACTTCACGCTGTCTTCGTCGTCGTCGTCGTCTTTGCCCTTTCGCGTCCAGATTTTAATCGAACCGTTTTCGTGCCCGGTGGCGAAGGTTACGTCGTTCAAAACACTCACACACGTCGGCGCAGACGAACACGCGGAGTCGGACGACCACGATGGTTTCATTTCTTCTTCTGAAGACGAGGACGACGAAGACGCGTTTATTTGCCACACGTTTACTTTTTTGTCGCGTCCGACCGTGATGAAGAGGCTATCGTTCAAGAACGCCAAATCGTACATCTCTCGCGCGTGCGCTTTAAATCGGTTCGTTAACAACCATCCTTCAGATAAATCCTTAGAATCGTCGGAAATCCGAGTGAATACGCAGGCGTGTCGATCTCGCGAGGCGACAATTAACGTCCCTCCATCGTTTGAGAATTCCAAAGCGACTGCTGTGAGCGTCGGTCCTAACAGCGATTCCACCATCCGCCAATCGTTGTGCGTTTCGTTGTGCTCCCAGAGTAAGATTTCAGCCGTCGACTCCTTCGTTCCTTTTGCACCAGACGCTAGCAACTTTCCACTCGGATGCGCGGCGACGGAGAAAACGTCGTCGCCGTGACCGTACAGTTTTGACGTTTCCGGCCACAACGTGTTCGTCGCCAAGTACTCTTCAACAATCGTGCCGCCGTGTTTTACATCTAAATTTGCTTTCGAAAGCTCTTCTTGGAGTAACTCTACGTTCGCGTCTACATTTTCGTTGTTGTTATTATTGGTGTTGTGCACGCCTTTATTTGATAAACCGAGCGCGGAAGCTTCGGCGGCGCCTTCACCAGAAACAATCAAAACGTCCACGTTGTCGACGTTCATATTTCCAATCTTCGTGCGCTCCCAGAACACTCGAGGTGCTCGGAACGCACGGAGAGCTTTTTCGCTCGAGCCTGAAATAAATGATTGACTACTCTTACTACTATTTTGACTATTTTGACTATCGTTGCTGCTAGTCTGTCCAGACTGCCTATTCTTGGGCGGAGGCACGAATGCTAAACACGATATCGCGTGGCCGTGCGTTTGCGGTCTAGCAATTTCTCGCCATCCTTTCGGCGTTTGAATTCTATTTGTGTTGCGACAAGCGTCTTCGTTCCAATACCCAATCAACCTCGTCGTGTGATCTTCGGATCCCGTTAAGAAATATCTACCGTCGTTGTCCCAAACCAACGCTCGAATTTTATCCGTGTGCCCAGAATTTACCGGAAGCGATTCCCACGATTGTAACTCTTCGATAAACTCCCAAGCGTGCAACGCGCCAGATTGCGAGTGGGCAATAAAACAGTTTCTACCGTAAAACGAAGCGCCTCGATATCCAAGACAGTTTTCACCAGCTTCCCCGAGCGATGCTAACGAAAACCAAAGTGATGTTCCCATACTATCAGCCTCGTCATTCATCGACGGAGACCATAAGTTTACCGAGCGATCTGCCGATGCCGTTAGAAGCTGTTGATGCAAAGAAGATGGGACAGGATTGTCACTATTCTCTGACAATGGTCGCCACGCGCACGTGAACACCCAGTCTTCGTGTCCGCAAAGTAATGCTTCCAACTGGAAGTCCACTCGCGCGCCTCCTAAAACTTCCGAAGGCGGTCGCGGCGGCGCCGCTAAAGTTTCAAACGGCAAACGCGTATTCGTTGATTCGCTTTCTCCTAAAGTATCGTTTCTGATGACAATTTTCCAAACTCTCGCGTTTTTATCTTGGCTGCATGTGGCTAAATATAAAGTCATATTACTATCACTTTCACTATCGCTCGTCAAAGATTGAAACTTTGCGTCTCGAACCCAATCGTCGTGACCAACCAATTCCGTTATAAACTCGAAATCCGTCGCCGCCTTCGTATCTACGGCGTATACGCGCGTTGTACCATCCGCACATCCAACCGCGACAAACCTACTCGAAGACGATGATGGAGTAGTAATAGTAGTAGTAGTAGTAGTAGTAGTAGAAGAAATACGATCGGAAACGTCCACGCACATCGGTCGATGTTGCGAAGGGAACGCCTTCTCGCCGACTTGTTCCATCGTCCAGTTTGTGACATTTAGATTCCACAAACGCACGTAATCGTCCGCGGCAACCGTAGCTACGATGACAGAATCACTCGTCTCGCGTTTCGCGGCAATTTGCGTGATTGGACCGAACGAGTGCTCATTATTCGCTCTCGGTATCCATTTTCTTTTTCTGGCGTCTTCTTTTTCTGCAACAGCCTCCCACGCGATGACTGTCCCGCTCGCGTCGGCGGAGAGGACGATAACCGCGTTCGTATTATTCTCGTTATCTGATACATTCTTCTTCTCGACAATCTTCACGCACGTCACCGGCGCTTCGTGGTGTCGTTCTTTTGCGTCGGAACCACCAGCACCGACGCCGTCGCCCAAAATCGTCGCGACTCCACCCGAAGAAATGTGCAACTCGAAAACGTTCTTATTCGACGCGTATACGATTACATTCTGAGAATAATCCGCATCCAAAGCGTGCGCGGAGTGATTACATCCTCCGGAGACGTACTCCGGGTGGATTTTGTTGACCACCACACCCATTTTCGTTCCTCTTCTTCTTCGTAGAAGTTGTTGGCAGTTAAAAAACTGAAGAAGAAGAAGAAAAACTGAAGAAGAAGAAGAAGAAGAAGCAAAAAAAAAATCGAGTTTCACTCTCTTTGTAAAGAAAGAGGAGGAGGGGCGGCGGAATTACGCCAAAAACAAACCAAACGCCTCTCACCGTTCGGTCGCGTTTCGGGAACACACACGCGCAATCCATTCATTCGATAGATTTTCCAACCCTTGGGAATAACTCGAACGTGAATTTCCATCGATATCGGAGAACTCTCGTTCGCATTTAGCCGAAGAAGTGAGCTGAGAGAAAGAGCGGGATTGATTGATTGGGAGAGAACTTGTTAACGAGAAAAACAACGCCCAATTTTTGCCTTTGGAATTTAGTACAACATATAATAATAAAAGATGGCGACGTTTTTGCTCTACGAGAGCGCGTCCGGTTACGCCTTGTTCGAGGCGAAAGACATGGATTGGGTCGGGGATACGCCGCAATCCGTGGCGGAAACCGTCAAGTACGTTTTCTTCTTCTTTGTCTTCTTCTTCTTCTCCGATTTTCTCTTCTTGGGCCGCCAAATTTTTCTTTCGTTGCGAGAGGGCAAATTCTATTTGTATCTCCTCTCTTCTTATTCGGATACACGTTTACTCACCGCGCGTATTTACTAAATTTCTACTACACTTTCTACAGTAACATGGATCGTTTCGGTAAAGTGTGCTCGTTGCAATCGTTCAAGCCGTTTAAATCGGCCAAAGACGCTTTGGAACAAATCAACGCCATCTCCGAGGGCGTTTGCACCGACTTGTTGCACAACTTTTTGGAGCAAAACTTGCCGAGAATCAAAGACGAGAAAAAGGCAAAGTTCACTTTGGGCGTTTTAGATTCAAAACTCGGGAACTCGATCGTAGACAGCATGAAAATTCCGTGCGTGTGCAACGACTCCATCAACGAGATGACCAGAGGCGTTAGAATACACTTTGGAAAGTTCATCAAAGGTTTGAAAGAAGGCGACTACGAAAAAGCACAGTTGGGTTTGGCGCACTCGTATTCGAGAGCGAAGGTGAAGTTTAACGTCAACCGTTCGGATAACATGATTATCCAAGCGATTGCGTTGATCGACACTTTGGACAAAGACATCAACACGTTCGTCATGCGCGTGAGAGAGTGGTACGGGTGGCACTTTCCGGAATTGGTGAAGATCATCGCGGACAACTACATGTACTGTCGATGCGCTTTGGCGATTAAGGATAAGGCGACGCTTTCCGACGGTCACGTGTCGGCTTTAGCAGAGATCACCGGAGACGAGGACAAAGCGAAGGAAGTCGTCGAGGCCGCAAAAGCGAGTATGGGACAAGATATCTCTCCGGTGGACATGATGAATATCGAGTCGTTCGCGAAGCGAGTCATCAAGTTGGCGGAATACAGAACGAACTTACACAACTATTTGAACGAAAAGATGCAAGCGGTACGTGTTTTTATTTCTTTTTTTTCTCTCTTGTTTGGTTATGTCGCGTCGTTGGGGGTGCGTGAAATATGGCGTTGATGATTTGATACACCTATCACAGACCTGATCTGAATTCTTTGATGCTACAATTCATGCACCACTCTGAGTCATATTACACGCAGCAACAAAACGACAACGCGAACATTTTTTACCAAATTCTCGTTCTCTGTTCTTTTATACCTTTTCGAGTATCTTTAGCATCGTCATCATTATCACGCTGACGTCGTATTTTTCTTCTCTTTTATCCACACAGGTTGCACCAAACTTACAGGCGCTCATCGGAGACTTTGTCGGCGCGCGTTTGATTTCGCACGCCGGTTCGTTGACCAACCTGGCGAAATACCCGGCGTCGACTGTCCAAATTCTGGGCGCCGAAAAAGCGTTGTTCAGAGCGTTAAAAACGAAAGGTAACACGCCAAAGTACGGTTTGATCTTCCACTCGCCGTTTATTGGTAAGGCTTCATCGAGAAACAAAGGTCGAATCTCGAGATACCTGGCCAATAAGTGTTCAATCGCCTCGCGAATCGATTGCTTCGCGGACGTTCAAACCTCCTTGTTTGGCGAAAAGTTGAAGGAGCAAGTGGAGGAACGCTTAGAGTTTTACGACAAAGGCACCGCGCCGAGACGTAACGTCGCGGTGATGCAAGAAGTTGTCGAAGCCATGGGAGGTACTTCGGTCAATAAGAAGAGAAAGAGTTCCACGGACGACGACTCCAACGGCGGCGGCAAGAAACAAAAGAAGGAGAAGAAAGCGAAAGAAGGAAAGGAAGGTAAGGAGAAGAAAAAGAAGGAGAAGAAAGAAAAGAAAGAAAAGTAATACTTTATAAAGAGGATGAAGATGAAGAGGATGTTGATGATGATGATGAGAGTTAACTTTTAGAGTTTACGCTTACACACCACAGACGTCGAGGAAACAACATTGTAATTTTTAACACACATACAGAAAACTAAATAAAAAAGAAGAAGAGAATCGAAACGTCATTCTTTTTAAGTCGTACGCACACCTAAAATAAAATGGAACTTCCACACCTCGGGAGGAATTGTGCGCTCTCCTCCTGCAACCAACTCGATTTCCTACCTCATCGTTGCTCGTGTTGCCATTTGTATTTCTGCGAAGAGCACAAAGACAAAATCGAACACGACTGCACGGGAATTGAGGTGCCTTCAGCACAGAATAAACAATCAGAGCTGTGCCCGATATGTGAAAAGTCGATCGTGTACGTATTAAATGAAGATATCAACGTGACAATGGAAAAACATATGAATTCAAATTTCTGCGTGAAAAAGAAAAAACTGACCTGCCCGATCGAAGGATGCAAAGAAAAGATATATGCATCGAATCAATATGAGTGCATGAAATGTCAAACTGTTTTGTGCTTGGCACATAGACACGAGGAACACAGATGCGAAGAGATTCGACGGAGTCGGTATCAACCGTTAGGAAAGCAAAAGACTCGCAATAGCGGAATGTTCATGCGACACGCGTCGAAGAAAAGGGAAAAGAAGGGTGGTGGTGGAGTAACTTCTTCTCGCAGTAGCGCGCTTCCTTCTGCGACCTGCGAGGCGTGTCACAAGACTTTTCCGCATAGGGCCGCGCTTTTAGCACATAGATGTTCTAGCAAGAAGAAGGGTAGTAGTAGTGGTAATAGTTGCGCGGTGAGTTAATATTAAGTGAAACGGGAAGACTTATTATTTAGTTGTACATACAGGGACATAGCTTTTACTACAATAAATACATAAACATCGTGCATCCAATTCCTTCATACGTTCGTCGTTATCGATTTTCTAACATTTGTCTCGCGTTGCGTTCTAATTCCTCTACATCTGCGTCGTCTAAACTCATCGTTTCCACGACATCAATCATTTCATCCATCTCTGACTGCGTCATTGAATATGCTGCAGCAGTTGCAGAGGATAACTTCTCCTTTTCAAAAGAAATATCGTCTTGGATTGAAGGCGAACCGTTCGATCGACCTTCGCTAAATGACTCTGAATTAACTTTCTCTCTGTACACTTGCTCTGCTGCCTGGCGTTTGACTCTCTCCCCGTATTCTTCTTCTGCGTTTTTTACATATGCGTTCATCTTTTCGCGAGGTAAACTTTGTGATTTTCGTGCAATAGCGCTCTTACTCCCAGCCGCCATATCCTCTTGTATTTGTGCCGCGGCGAACTGCGCGCCAAACTGGTCTCCTTCGCCCGATCGATAACTTGACCCTAACTCCGCGCCTTCAAACTCTCTCTTCGCTTGCGGATGATACTCCAATATCTCTTCGTATAATAGTCTCCTGACTTCCTCTTTCCCAATCTTCCTTTTTTCAAACTCGAAATCCTCCACCTTCACCGGCCTCGCCGTCGGTTCTCTGCTCGGATCGGCTAAACCTTCAAAGTACGGGTCTTGCAAAGCCTCTGTCGCGTTCGGTCGCTCGTCCGGATCGAAAGCTAACAACCTAGACAGCAACTTTAACGCTTTCTCCGAAGCTTTCGGAAACTTGTCTTTCAAAATCGCTTTCGGTTTTACTCTCATCGTTCCTAAAAACCTCCTCGCTTTTTCGTTTCTCACTTTTGCAATCTGCTCCAAGGTAGGTGTCCCGAGAATATCGGTGATGATCTCCAACTGATTGACGACGTTCTTCCCAGGAAAGATAGGTTTCCCGTTCAAAATTTCCGCGAAAATACACCCAATAGACCAAATATCAATCGCCGGCGTGTACTTGGTGAAAAAACTGCCGCACAACTCGGGCGCTCGGTACCACCGCGTCGCCACGTAATCGGTCCAAAACACCGTCGTCGGCCCTTGATCGTGGAAACTCGGCCTAGCTAAACCGAAATCGCAAATCTTTAACTTGCAATCCGCGTTGGCTAAAATATTTTTAGGTTTCAAATCTCGATGGTACACGTTCGCCGTGTGAATATATTTCAAACCTCTCAAAAGTTGATACAGGAAAAACTGATGGTGATCTTGCGTCAAGTCATCGTTCGCTTTGATCACTTGGTGCAAATCTGTATCCAAAAGTTCGAATACTACGTAGACGTCTTTAAACTCTCGAGGATTCGAGGGTAATAAAATGTGTAAGATCTCCACCACGTCTGGATGTTTCAGCGCTCTCAATAATTTAACCTCTCGTAAAATCCGCGTGGCATCGCTCACGTGCTCGAATATATCGGTTATTTTCTTCACCGCGACTTTCTTGTCCGTTTTCGTATCCGTGGCTGAGCAAACGACTCCGTAAGAGCCTTTTCCGATGACTTCATGGACGGAGTATCTGTTTGCGTCCTCAAACTCGCTGAAGAATTCATTTTCTCTTCTTTGGTTGTTATGTTGGCCTTCTTCGTGAGAGGTCGGCTGATCGCTGCTCGAATGAGGGTGTTGATTGTCGCCCATTATCTTCTCTCACTTCTTTGTTTCTTTCTCTTCTTCTTCGGGCGTTTTCTTCCGTCCGCTTGGGGGTCTACTTCTTTAACGTCAAGGTTTCTCGATCTCTGCTTTGTGTGCGTATACTTGACGCACTCGACGAAAAGGCTTCGTCGTTCGTTGTTACCCTTTTCCTTTCCTTTCTCTAATTTGATTGATCCTCTTCTCGAAAAGAAAAAGGAGTACTACAAAAAAAGGGTAATATTCTCTCTCACTCTCACTCTCTCTCTTCTCTTTCTCTCTTTTCGTCGCGCGCTGATGATGACGACGCGATGGCGTGTGCGTCGTGTGCAGAGGGAAAGATGAAGAGAGAAAGGCTTGAGAGTGCGTGTGTGTGTGTGAGAAAGAGAGAGAGAGAGGAACCAATCGAATCGGTCGACTCTCGTTATAAATTAATCTCCTCTAATCAAACGAGAGCGTTGGTGTTGTGAGGTGAAATACGTGTCAGATTTTTTGGTTGCTTGCTTGTGGGATCGAAAAGAAAGAGCGACCCCCCGAAAAAAAGAAAAAAGAAGGCAAAGAGAATGGAGACCACACAAAACACAAACAACACAACACGCAGAAAACAACAAAAAAAAAAAAAAAAAAAAATGTTTTGCAGAGCGATAATGATGAAAACGACGACGACGACATCATCGGCACCATCGTCATCATCATCGTCGTCGTCGTCGTCGTCATCATCATGTAGAATACTAGCCTACGCATCAGCCTCAAAATCCTTCTCCTCGTCTTTTTCTTCGCGCAAAATGCGTTCTTCTTTTCCAAAACAAAAGACGACGACGTCAATTTTAGCGAAAGAAGAAGATAGTATTATTATTAACGCAGCAACAACGAGAAGATCATCATCGGATAAATTAGAAAAAGAAAAAGGAGAACGTACATTGAACGCATCATCGTTGACCGCTTTAGGTGCCATAACGGCATTGTGTACCGTAGGAGGGTGCGCGATGCTTCTCAACCCATCTGAAGCGTTCGCGATGCCCACGACGCAACTCGTCTTGGAGTTGGCGGAATCGAACGCGGATGCTTTAGATCCGGAAACAGCAAAGACAATCGCGGGCATTCTCGGTCCGTTATTCGCGGTGTCAGAAATTCTATTCATCGTGAGAATTGTGATGACCTGGTACCCGTCCGTGCCGATTACGAAGCTGCCGTGGGTGGTCGCTTACGTGCCGACGGAGCCTTTGTTGAAACCGACGAGGTCGGCGATACCGCCGGTCGGAGGCGTGGACGTTTCGCCAATCATTTGGGTCGGAATGATTTCGTTTTTGAACGAAATCTTGTTAGGGAAACAAGGTTTGTTGGTGTTGTTGTCGAACAAAACCATGGCTTGAGAAAGAACTGTCATCATGTGTGTAAGATACTCTCTATTTTATAACTCTATCTTTTACTATTCCTACTCCACGCGAGGCGGTTCTTCTTCTTCTTCTTCTTTATCAACAACAACCGCTGTCGCCTTTTCAGCGACGATTCTAGCGTCTAAACTTATTCTATCTAATCGGAAATTTCTCGAACCTTTCCTCGCTAAGCGTTCTCCAACCTCTTTCGGTTGTAATCGAACGCGTATCGTTTGCAGTATTCCTCTCTTCTCGGCTTCTTTGAAGACCCACAGCCTCCGGTTGTTCATGCTGACGAATATCTTTTCTGTTTTCATCTTGTTCTTCTTCTTCTTCTTGCGAGCACTACTTTTTCGTCGGTCTTCTTCCTCGTCGTCGCTTTCTTCGTCGTCTTCCTCCCTTTCATCACCAGCCGTAGGTTTATCAATCTCCACGACCGCAACCGCAGGAATATCTCTCGAACTAATATCTCTCTTTTCCAACTGTAACAAAGTCTCCATCAACGTTTTCGAGCATCCACTGAACGTGTCGGAGATTTTAGAAAACGTGAAATAGATTT
>JACLAB010009690.1_pt1 | contig 15505 bp, 8 predicted proteins | sample 8027921 | NCBI WGS metagenome assembly JACLAB01 (sample SAMN15725117, study PRJNA655200) | protist metagenome | isolation source: fluorescence activated cell sorting (FACS) single amplified genomes of... | place: USA: West Boothbay Harbor, Gulf of Maine | collected 2000-07-19 | reverse complement strand
CTTCATATTCTTCTCATCATCACTGCTGCTACTACTATTGCTACTGCTGCTACGAATTAAATTCATATTCTCATCTCCGAAAACCACCATCTTTACGATATCCAGCGTACTCTCCGCGTGGTCTTCGTTCATGTGTTTGCACACCGGCGCCGAAAATTTTCTCACCGGGTCGACTTTCGCGCTTTGGTAGTCCGACGCCCCGACGGTAGCCGCGCGGCCAAACCCACCGACGTACTTCACTTCTTTCAACTCGGTCATTTTGAACCAACTGAAATCGCCAAAATCCACCCAGAACGCATCCGGGTGATGCTTTAAATATATCTCTCGCGCTTTCGCTCTCTCTTTTTCGTCTTCGATTTTCTCCACTGAGCCGACGAGCGTCGCGCGAGCAGCGTCTGGTCTCATGCCACCACTCTCCGCGCAAAAAAGTGACGCTCTCTTATTCTTCAAAAGGTCCCTGGTGTGCGAGGAGAGTTGCGACAGCGCGAATATCGGTAAGCCCGCGGCGGCGGAGGAGCGCGTTGAAACTCTCTCGCTTCCTTCTTCCACATCTTCTTCTTCTATCGCAAACGCGGCGAAAGAACCCACCGGATAGGAAGGATCATCTTCGCGCTCCTTTTCTCCGTCTTTCGTCGTTTTCGGGTTCGTCGTTGAAGAGGAAGAAGAAGAAGAAGACGCTATCGTGCACAAAACGCCACCGAACCCGGTAAAACTCGCGTTGCTCACCAGCGTTCTGCATTCCGCGGCGACCGATAACCGACGACTCTTGTGCGCTTGCAACACGGAGAGAATCTTATCGAACGTTTTCCCTTCCTCCTCCTCCTCCTCCTCTTTTCCCTTGCTCTCGTTTTTCATGGTGGCGTTCGTCCGAGAAGCAAACGACGTTTTCGTCGTCGTCGTCGTCGTTTTCGTGCTCCTCCTTCTCAAAGAAGAAGAACAAAAAGAAGAAGAAGAAGAAGAAGAAGAAGAAGAAGAAGCCGTCCTACGCGTCGACGACGTCGAGAAAAAGAGCAGTCGCGAGGAGGCGTTCATAGAAGAGAGCAGCGTCCGAAAAGGCGTGTGCGTGCGCGTGTGCGCGACGAGGGGAGAAGAGTGTGGAGGAAGTAAATGACGTCGTCGTCCTCTCTCTCTCTCTCTCTCTTTCTCCTCAATTTTTCCTCGTGCATTTTTAAAATTTCACCGTTTATTCTCATCGTCATCACTCTTTGCACCAAAGCACTTTGAGTAAAAAAAATGACGACAACATCATCAACATCAACAACACCATCAACATCAACAACACAAACGTTCTCGTTCTCTTCCTTCCCGCGAGTGCATCCGGTGGATTGGAACCTTCTCGAACGAGTGCCTTCGCCGGAAGATATCGTTCGTTTACACGACGTGGACGGTTTAGAATTGATTGTGGAAGACATAATTCGAGGCGATTTTTCCTCTTCTTCTTCTTCTTTTCTTCCTCCTCTTCCTCGCGACGAGAACGACAATAACGGTGACGACGATGACGACGAGAACAAAAAGAAAGCAAAGTTAAAGGAGAAGGCGTTTCGATTGGCGCAGCTTCTGGTGGAGTATTTGCTCTTCGTGCAAGACGTTTTGGTCGAACGGAAAACCGCTTCCCAAATTGAAAACGACAAGTTAAAGACAGAATTGGAAGTGTGGGTGAGAAGAGCGAAAGAGGAACGGGAGAAGAGGAAAGCGCTGCAAAATACAACGCGAGCGAATAAAAAGGAAGATGAGAAAGAAGAAAAAGAAGAAGAAGAAGCGGGAGTGGTTGTTGAAGAGTTGAAGGGAAAACTCAAAGAAACGATGGACGCGCTCGAACGCGCGCGCGCAGAGTTGGAGGAGTTTAAAAGACAACAAAAAGCTGCCGTCGCTGGCGGAAACGAAGACGAACGCGGAAACAGAAAAAGTGGGAAGGAGAACAGCGTAGAGGCCAATGGTGGAAAAAATAACGGTAGCAACGCCGCCGCCGCCGCCGCCGCCGGAGGCGTAGATAAGACACAGTATTCCGGAAAGTTAAGGCAAGAGGTGAAAAATTTATTAGTTCGCGTAGGCGCGAAAAGTGCGGGGAAGTTGAGCGATAGGAACACGGCGAGAAGCTTTGGAAAGCTTCAAAAAATCATCGAATCGGAGAGTAATTCGAGTGATAGGAGCGCCGCGGAAAGAAGAAAGTATCAGGAGACCAGTAGGACTTTGCACTTAACGCTTGTTAATGGTGAATCTTTCCAGGTGATATAAACCGGGTAAGATGGAAGATGGAAGGCCTTGGATTTAAAACACAGACAGCCGGGCTTCTTCTTTTTTTGCGCTTTGTGATCTATAATTAAAATTGCTGTACTATCTAAAATCTATTCTCGCGTGTTAAGTTACGACCTAATAGTCATCACACGGAACATAATTGTGATTCCCGGTCCGAAAGCTAGGCGCGACTTTTGTAGACTTTTGAACGCCGCGTGCGTTCTCTCATCTTAAAATCTTCGTCAATTTTTTTTTCGGAAAGAGTTTCGTATACGCGCGTTTTAGACGCGAGAACGAAACTGAAAACCAGGAAACATTCAAAACACAAGAGAGAGCAAATCTCAAAGATAAACTTGGGTGCAAAAATTGCCCAAGTCATGAGATGTCGTCGCTCGTATGCGACAAAGAAGGTTGAAACGAAAACGCCTAATCCGCGAAGAAAAGCGAGCGCGAGAAAGCCAACACTCCTGACGTTCAAATCCACGCGTTTTTGTTTTTGTTCTTCTTGTTCTTCTTGTCCTTCTTGTTGCTTCTCCTTCCATCCTCCGCGCATCGACAACGACGACAACGACGACGACAATGAAAAGTACGAAAGAAATATTGGAAACATCAAGACTGAAATAATTTCTCCGCAGAAAGTATCCAAGCCTAACAAAATTCCACACAAATACCAGTTGAACGAATCCATTCCAGTCATCCCAGCGGTGAACCTCAATCCATTAAACTTTACCCAATGACCTCCTCCATAAAATATTACTTGCGAGAACAGCAAACTCGCCACGCACGCGGTAAAAATACTTCCCGAGAGGAATATTGTCTTTTCTCTTTCTTCTTTTTCGTCTCTTCGGCTTTTGGACAGTGATGAAGGACGCGCATCAGGGCGCGAAGTAGACGGAAATAAAGTCAGCATATTACCGATAGATTTAGAAGAGAAGTTCATCATATGCGCGCTGAGGAGTACAAACACTCCGCCGATGTGAGTTGAGTTTGTTAAGACTGCAAACACTGGCAGCAGCGTCCACAGAAAATCTCTCGAATTCAGTCTTCGCCTGGGACTCAAGCTTTCAAACTGGCGCGTCACCGGGAACCAAATCCAGCTGCACGCGAAAACTATTCGGGGATACCAAAGATTGTTTCTGTACGTGGCGCTAAATGCCCAAAAGATCCAAGAAACAGCCATCTCAAAATTTTGAAGATGGTGAGACATCGCAAAGCAAAAAGTTGCAAAGATCAACAAGCTCTCTCGCGAAGACGAAATTTCTTCAGTTGAATTCGTTTTCACCCACGTATCTCCGATGCGAGCTAATAACGCGTTGCAGATCATAGCTAGGATTGCGTTATAAATTACTCCATCTTTTGCGAACCTATTCGAGCTTACGAAGCTATCCCGTGGGTGCTTGTTCTTATGAAATCTCAATCTATCAATGCACGTTGACGCAAGTAAAGTCGCCAGGAGATATTGATACATCTCTCTTTCACTCTCTATAAATGAATTGGAACATCTCGCGGCGAGCGACAAGAAATACACTACCACGCTCGCGACAAATAAGCAAGGAAACGACGTGAATGATTGCGAATTCGTCGCACTACTCGCACTCGTCGGCGCGACTTTTTTTCTTCGCCCAGTCTCAAATTTTGCGTCGGTGACGTCGGCTTTGGAAGTAAAGTACGCGATGCAGTACATGTATAACAAAAGAACGCCAAAAAAACCGATAACTCCAAATACCATGGAAAGCATTCCGAACGTAACCCACGCACTGCGCGTCATCGTTTGTGTTTCTCTCAAAAACGCAAGTCCCAGCTCTTTTTTTTTCTCGCGCGAGCCAGTACTCTCCAGTCGTGAAGTGTTCTGGTACCTACCATGCATTTCTTCGAGTCGAGTAAACGCCGACGTTTCAAAACGTTTCACGCGATGATACGCGTTGATGTACCTCCAAACCTGACGCACGTTCTGGTCGAGAGCGTATGCAAAAGACGCACTACCTCTTTGTTCACCATTATTAGTATCGGCGTCATCCCTTTCATCGTAATGAAATAAGTTCCAAAGTTTCTCGTTTACCACGCCGAGCGAGGAAAATGGTATGGGAACATCCATGAGCACAGCAAGCGTAGGAACTAAATCTATTTGCAACATTTCACTCTCACTGATATCGTCGTCGTCGTCGTCGTCGTCTCTTTCAAAAACTTCCTTGATATTTCCGTGCGGACGATGCGCGAAGAGGAACGAATTCACTTCAACTTCGGAAGAACCGCCATGGTCACCTTCGTCGGTCATACCATGATCCCCGAAAACTAAAAACAGCGCGTTTTTGTAAACCTCTTTTTCTGTCTTCATATCATTCATAATGTTCCTAATATCTCTGTCGTTTTGTTCCAACTTATTCCTCATCTCTTTTGTTTTCGCACCGTACGTGTGGCCGACGTGATCGGCGCCAAGCATATGGCCAATCCACACGTCCCAATCTGCAACATTGCAATCAAAACTAGCGCTATCGTTGCTAGTACTACTACTACTATTATTATCACTATTACTACCATTCCTATTCTTTAGAGCCAACGCGTGCGCTTTCTTCCAAGAGTTGCGAACTCCCGTATCGACCGTTTCGGTATCTCTTACATTCATCGAAGGAAACGCTTCAAAATCAGTAAAATAGGAAGAAGAAAAAGAAGAAGAAGAAGAAATATTATTGCCATCGTCGTTGATTGATGGTGGGAATAAATCTGCCCACGTATCGTCGCCCGAAAACAGTATCCTTTTCTTCCCGTTCCGATGAAGTTGATGTATCAAATTGTCTTCCTCGAGCGTTTTTGAACTGAACGAATTCGAAACGTCAACGAACGTTGGAAGAGAACCGGTCAAGAGTCCTTTCAGCCGCTGCGACGTCGTCGTCGGTGCGTCCGCGATGAATTTAAACAGCAACGAATCGGACGTATCGCTATCGCTGTCTATATCGTCGCTCTTTTCCTTTCTCCATTTCCTCTTTCGCGCAGTTGCTCCTGCTCCTGCTCCTGCTCCTGCTCCTGCGGTGTTGTAATAGTAGTCTCGCAGCTCCGTCAAGCCATGGTTTTTGTTGCTCTCATCATCACTTTCTTCGCGTTTCAGAGCAGAATGTGACGCAGAGTTGGCGACCCAATCGTATCGCGCTGCGTCGATGATGAGCACGATGAGCTTATCGATTACTAGAGAAGTAGTAGTAGTAGTAGTGAAAGAAGAAGAAGAAGAAGAAGAAGAAGAAGAAGAAGAAGAAGAAGAAGAAGAAGAAGCGTCCGTCGCGAAGCTTTCACCGGCGTGGCTCGACGACGACGACGATGATTTTTGCGCGAGTTCAACGCGCACGAATAAAAATCCTCTGGCGAATAATCCAACGCAGCACAGCTTCAAACATCCGAGACTCCCCAAAACGAGGAGGACGACGATGAAGTTCGTCCTCTCCCCGCCGCCGCCGCCGCCGCCGCCGCCGCCGCGCGAGGACGAGGTGCTGCTGCGAGCTTTCATCTCTTCTTTTCTCTCCTCCTCTTTTCTATACTAATGTTGTGTTCAAAAATCTTCCTGAAAAAATAAGACCGATACGTACCTAATCTCTCGCTTCTAAAAACACCACAAATTTGCCGCACAAAGACCGGAACGAAAATACGCTATCTGACTTTATTTGACGAGTCCCAACGGTTCAACACAACATTAGAAAAGAAGGACGTTGAGAATCAAATTGAGATCAAAAATTTTTTTACTTGACCTTGAAATTTTTGACTTTCTTTACTTTCTTTCTTCTTTCTTCTTTCTCCTCCTCAAAACCTTTTCTCCGAGGAATCACACGACGTTAATGCAGAACCTCTCCAGGAAAGTTCATCGCTATTTGATCTCTTTCGAATACAAAGGGAATGTTTTCTCTGGATTTCAGAAGCAGTGCGCTCATAATCAACCAAAATCTCTGACTGTCCAAGGCGCGATAGAGAACGCGCTTTGTCTGTACACGAATGGAAGAGTACATAGAATATTTGGCTCTTCTCGCACAGACGCTGGAGTGCACGCACTTCACAACACAGCGCACTTGGAAATACCCGCAGAATTACTAACCAGTACTAAAATTTGTATCAATAAAAGTAGTGGTGGTAGTGATAGTAGTAGTGATAGTAGTAGCAGTAGTGATAGGAACAAGAGTCAAGATGATGTTGATGATGACGCTGAGCAGGACGACCAGGACGACAGAAAAAACGATACGACGGCCTCCACCAAAGAGAGCAGAGAAGCGAAAATTGATCCTGAACGACTTTGGAAAGGTGTGAACTATCACCTCCAAAAGCTTGGATTTCTTGATACCGTGAGATTGACAGGTTGCGATTACATAGAACGACCATGCTTCCACGCGCGCTACGACGCGATTGAGCGGACCTACAAGTATAAGATATGGGCGTCGCCAGAAATACCGTCCCTGTTTGAGCAAAATACATGTTGGCACGTTCTTTTACGTCGTCGTCCTCCCGAGGAAGATGAAGAGAAGGTAGTCGAAAGAATGGGCAAATTAGTAATCAACGAAAAAAAAAGAGGAAAGTGTGGGAAGGGGAAGAGGGCGCGCGGGAGAGCGGTGGCGCTTGACGTCGCAGCCATGGAAAGAGCTGGACAATATTTCGTCGGTATTCATGATTTTTCAACCTTCAGAGGTACAAAATGTAGCGCAAATTCGCCAGTTCGCTCAATCACGAGCGTGTGTGTAAAGGAAGAAAAAATGCCGAGTAATGCCAGAGGTAAAATGATAGTCATCACAATAGTAGCGCCGTCGTTTCTTTATCATCAGGTCAGGTTAATCGTTGGAGCCCTGAAACGATGCGGCGAAGGGCACATGGAAGTTGAAGACGTCAAGCGAATTTTAGAGGAAAAGAACAATAAGCTTGCCCCCCCAATGGCACCTGCAAAAGGTTTGTGTTTAACGCATGTTAAGTACAACAAAAATTTTGCTCCTAGGGATCCCAAATGCGCGCTACACTCCGCCGTATAAGATGGGATCTGAAGAGTTCTGTGGTGATTAGAAAGAGATGACCCCATTTTAGCGTTGTATTAGTATTAAAAACTTCTGCCTATTCCAAAATGAGCACGTGTGATTCCGTGATCGTTCTTGGCGTACTCTAAGCGCAAGGGTCCGAAAGGACTCGCTAGTTGAAAACCTGCTCCGTACCCAAACCCACTTCCTGGTTTACCGCGCGTACCCGCAGGATCACCAAGAATTGAACTACCAGAATTCAAGTCACTTCCACAGTCAAAAAAGAGAGACGCGGAAATGTGCTCGATTCCCGTGGGCACAACCAATTCAGCGCTACCAACGACAAACTTTCTAGCCGTACCTACTGCGCCTTCGTTATAGCCTCTGACTGAATTTGATCCTCCGATAGGAAACGCTTCGTGTGGAGGTAAATCTCCAATAACGTTGCCTCCTTTCGAAGCGAGGGTTAACTTTATTGGCGTGGAGGCAAAAGCACCTCGTTTTATCTCGTCAGTTTCACGATCGGTACTCATCATTGAGCCTAAGTTTTGTTCGCGTCCCTTTGATGAGGAGAATATTGGAAACTGAAACGTGCGTTGGGCTCGCGCAAAAAGACGCGTGAAATTGAGCCAATCCGGTCTCAAAGGCAAAGCTTGCTCGGCGGATAGCATCAACTGTGTATCTCCATCTGGTGCCGAATAAACGACTCGGAGTTGAGAAGTCGCCGCAACATCACAACCAGATCCCGAAAAAGTTAAAGGCGCACCGTAGGCATCGTGTAAGATTGAGTTTCTTTGCCCATCCCACAAACTCGAGCGACACCACGAAGCAATAAACGTGCCGTTCCATCCGTTTGCCAATGGCCTCGAATAGTCAATAGAAGAAATCAGTTTTCTGACACGTACTTCGTTCGAACTATCTTTTTTGTTATTGGATGGAGCAGCGTTGTTCTCGTCATTACGAGTGCTATCTTCTTTTGCGACCGTATCATCCCTGGACTTCCCGCCACTTAATTGGGAGATGGTTTTTGAAAACCCACCAGTCTTCTCGCCTACAGAATTATTGTTATCACCTACCTTGTTGTCGTTAATAGTACTACTACCGATATCTCCGATATTATTATTTACGTTCATTCTCGTAGAATTGGCATCCACGTTGAACGCAGACGATAGGCGATCTTCAGCTCCTTCATCGTTGTCGTCTTGGAACTGACTCGCACCGTAAATTTGGCTCGCTGAAATTGCAGCCGTGTTCAAATTGAAAGTTCGAGCCGTTCGTCTCTTATCTCCTTCTATCCATGGATCCGACAAAGAAAGCTTTATATCTGCGTCAATTCCTTTCTTCGAGTTCGATTTTGGTACGACTTCGAGGCCTAAATTTAACTTTTGACATTTCCCGAACAAATTCCTTTGCACGTAGTTCACGTTGGCAAGCAAGCCACCAAAATTCCCTTCTGTGAGTCCTTTCGCGGACATACCTCCCCCAGCTGAAAATCCTCCCGGAGATTTTTCAACGATGTTTACAGTAAAATCCATAATCATCGAATCCTGAACCTTTGCCGTGGTATCTCTGCTCACCAGATTCTCGCCCTCCGCTTGTTGCTGCTGCTGCTGTTGAAGCCCGGCTGCTGCATTTCTTGGAATTGGTTGCGATGAAACGTCTTCCACTGGGCAATTTGCATACACCGCTCTTAAGTCATCCTGCACGCCCTTAATGCTGTAAACTTTCCCCGGTTTTACGTTGGAAAGATATCGCGCAATAATACTCGGCTTTGTCGTCCCTTTCTTCTGCGGATTCCCGGCAGCATCCAAAAATCGAACATTCACGTTTCCAATTTTAGGCTCTGATATTCTCAACTCCACAACTCCCGTATCTGTATCCACATCTGCTCCTAAAATATTTGATGGTATCGCATTTACGTTATACCAATCCCTGATTTTCCTCATCCCGCTGTGGAACTTGTGCATATTCAACACTTTATTCATCTGTCCCTTGAACGCATTCGTCAAAACTGTATTTGGTAAATAGTCGCATCCACTCACAACAATAGATCGTATTTCCGGGTGCGACTCTAACTGAAAATCAATAACCATCCCATCTCTCGTTTCTGTGACCTGTGGTTCTATTTTTTTGAACACCCCTAGTTGATTGATCAAAGTCACTTGCTCTTGAACTTCGTTCGCCGTGTAGGAATAATTCGGTTTGATAGTCATAACAGATTTCGCCAAAGCAATCAAATCGTTCGATACTCCCGTCACGTCGTACGAAGAGATGAGAAATCGTCGAGCTATTTGTTGCTGTTGTTGTTGTTGCTGAGCAGGAGAAGTTCCATTTTTCTTATTTTCCTCTTCCTCTTCCGCGAAAGCGCCTTCATTCATTTCAAAGTCCCTCGTGTTTCTTGTTTTCCTTGTCGTAGTTCCAGAACTTTGCACGTCTCTACCGATACTACGATTGCCTTCGCGCTCTGCCCCTCCTTTTGCGCTCGTTTCTCCCTGTCCTTGTGCAAAATTCGATCTGCTTTTGTTATTATTTCCGTTGAAAAAGTTTTTTTTTTTGTTCGTAGTTGTCGTTGAAGAATCCGTTGCGTTTGAATTTGAAGAAGCGTCGGCGATGTCGAAGATGCGTCTCGCTCCTCCTTCCTCTCTCCCTCTGTTTATCCTTCCTCTTCTCTGAAATGGAAGAGAAGACGCAGGTTTCTCGTGATTATTTTTCCTTTCTGCGTTTCGTTCCTCTCCTCCTCCTCCTCCTCCTTTTCCTCCTCGTGGTCGATCATCACCGTCACCAACAGAACGGACTCGTTCAGCGCCGGATTCGGAATTTCTCACTTGTTCTTGCTTACGTGACGCGGAGAAGAAAGAAGGAAGAAAGGAGGAAGGTACTCGATGTTGGTGTTGGCGTTGTCCTTGACCGCGTTCCATGTTAATTCAAAAACCCGCTCTTCTTCGTCTCTTCCTCTCTCTCTTTTTGTAAAATTTCGTTTTTTATTTCTCACGCTTTTGTTGTCTGGGTTCAAAGAAAAGTTATTATATCTCAAACGAAGAACCAAGAAAGCGAGAGGCCACATGATCCAAAAAGACAAAAAGATCTCGCGAGACTTTATGTGCAGTATCTTAGATGCCTTACTGGTATATATACACACAATGATAAATGAAAAGACATACGGTACGTTTTCGCTTCGACCAATTTACCACTGCAAGTCTCCTTCGTTCTCGATTGCAGTGAGTAGTTTAGAATCCACACCCGAGTCTCTCGGCAAAGCTACGCGGCCACTTCTGGCCACTTCGAGAATGCCGTACGGTTCTAACAAACGCTGAATAGAAGTAATCTTCTTTTGTCGTCCACCGACTTCGATTGTGGCCGTATTTTCAGAAACATCGACGATTTTTGCGCGAAAAATAGCACAAAGATCAACTAACTCGCCTCTTTGCTTTCGGTCACAAACGATTTTAATCAGCATCAACTCTCTCTCGACGTACGGTGTTTTCGTGATGTCATCGGCACTAATAACGTACGGAACTTTTAAAATTTGTTTCAGAAGCATTCTGATGTCCTCTTGCGTGCCTGGTACTACTGTAGAAATACGAGAAATATCAAACGTAGCTTCCGGACCGACGCCTAAAGATTGAATGTTGTAACCTCTACGCGCAAACACTCCGGTGATTGAGTCTAAAACGCCCGGTTTATTATCAACGACGATAGAAAGCATGTGCGCGGTAAAGCCGCTGTCTGAGGTACCGGAACCGATGGGTTGCTTTGGGATATCTTCTTGATTCTCGTTAATTTCACCCGTATACGAAGAAGATAAAACGGGAACATCCCAAACACCTTTGACTTCGTCGTCGAGATCGCCACCGTAAACACCAAGATCACTAGACGACGATTCACTGAAAAATCGTTCGTTCAAGTCTCCGTCTAATCCTGCGACTGCCCTGACGATTTTTGACGCGATCAACGATTCCGCGCGATCGTCCGAGTTGAAGCCACTACTGGAAGGTGAAGTAGAATCAATGTAAGTACCGTCCATGACTTGTTTTGCCTTGCGCAGCGCTTCCATCAACTTGATTTTCCTTGAGCGCGACTCGGAATACATCGGTTCTCTCTTCAGAGCTAACTTCCCGGTTCGAGCGACTTGAATAACGCCAAATTTAGACAATGCGGATTGAAAGGCGCGATTCTTTCCTGGATCTCCAGTCACGCACGCCGTTATCGAGTGGTTCGAAACGTCAACCACGGAAGCGCGAAAGATACGAATAACTTCCAACAACTCAGTGCGAGTGCTCGAATCGGATTTCACTTTCACTAAAAGTAATCCTCGATCAACGCACTCTTTATCGGTAACGTTTTCAACCTTTCTCACCTTGGCGAGTTTGTTCAGCTGCTTGATTAACTTTGCGATCGAATTATCATCGCTCACAACCATAATCGTGAATATCGCCTTGTCTTCGTTCAAACCGACGCATAAAGAATCAATATTATACCCGCGCCTCGCGAATACGCCGGCAACTCGGTTGATCATACCGGTTTCATCCGCCACGTAGACCAGTATGGTGTGCCTTCGCAAACCTCCAGCTAAACGCGTCGGGCCTTGGTACACGTCTTTCAACTCAGCTTCTCTTTTTTCTTCTTCATTTTCTTCATTTCCGTTCTTTGAACGGTTGCCGGCGTCATCGACGCTCGCTGGAGCCGCCCTTTGCACGATTGAACTTCTTCTTCGTCTACCGCTGCTTCCGCTGCTTGAGTTCTCCCTTCTAATGTTACTGCTCTTATTCATATTATAGTCATCAACAACACTTCCTTCGCGCATCATAGAACGGCGATGATGATGATAATGATGATGATGATGATGATGATGTCGACTAGAGGCGGTGCTTAAATCCAACATTGCTCTTGTCGTCGTCGTCGTCGTCATCACAGAACCGCTTTTACTCGCGTGATTTCTTTGTTTAAAGAACGGCGGGGAAGCCCTGAGGAGGAGAGGAGGAGAAGAAGGAGGAGGAGGAGGAGGGGGAGGAAAATTTAGAAAAAGACGAGAACGCCGTCTCGGCTGTCGCTCCCCAGCGAGAGATGCGCGAGAGAAGAGAGAGACGGTGGTAGGTTTATGCGCCGCACCACAACAAAGCGACATTTTGTTTCTTCTTCTTCTTCTTCTTCTTCTTCTTTTTCTTTTGGTTGTTGTTTGTTGTCGAGTGAGCACTTGGTGCACGAGAAATAATAAAAAATGATGATTTTATGATTTTCATAGCTTACGTCACTGCTCCATACTATACGCGCGTACGAAGAAAAAAAAATACCATTCGCGATGCCGAAGGTTTTCTCTACCGCCTCTCTCTCTCCTGCGGCGTTCACGGCGTCGTCTTCCACCCAGCGTCATCGTTATCATCATCACGCGTCGACGACCACTTCTTCTTCCTCCTCTTCTTCCTCTTCTTCTTCCTCCAGGTTCACCTTTAAGAGCTTTTTTAATAGACCCAAGACTGTCGAGAGGTACAAGTCTTACTTCTGCGATGAGAAAAAATTGAACAACGCCGCTTCTCGGATCCGCCTCGAAATTCCTCGCGCGTCGTCGTCGAACGATGCGAATGGGGAAAGCGAAGAGGGAGAAAATGAAAAAGAAGCGTCGGACACAGAAAGTTTTAGGCCAGCGACGGATATTGGAACCGGAGAAAATGACGCGAGCAGCGCGGGTGCTTTTAAAACTGCCATCACGGAAGATCCCAATTTTCTTCGCGGATTAGAGTCTTCCTCATCAACCTCATCAACCTCATCAACCTCCTCATCAACCCCATCGTCATCTCAATCTCGATCACAATCGCAATCGCCGTTATCATCGGTAGCTTTGTCCATACCAGACGAACAAGCACAGAAAGAAACAGTTCGATCGTTCCTGTATCCAGGCGAAGAGGAACTTCCAGACGACGTGGAGATGTCTATCTGGGAACACTTGGAAGAGCTTCGCGACAGAGCGCTCATTTCGTCCGGAGCAGTCGCCGCGGGTATTTTACTCTGCTTTTGCTTCGCGAAAGATTTAGTCATATTTCTCGAAAAACCAGTCAGCGATATGGGCGTTCGATTTCTGCAACTCGGTCCGGGGGAGTATTTCTTCACCACGGTGAAAGTTGCCGGATATACGGGCATTTTGTTAGCCGCGCCGGTTGTCCTATACGAGATTATCGCGTACGTCTTGCCCGGATTAACGAAAAACGAACGGAAAGTTCTCGGGCCTATAGTCCTCGGTTCCTCAGTTTTGTTTTACATTGGCATTTACTTCGCGTACTTGATCTTGACTCCGGCGGCGTTGAAGTTCTTTGTCGGGTACGCGGACGGCGCTGTTGAAAGTTTATGGTCCATCGATCAATACTTTGAGTTTGTGCTCGTGCTCTTATTTTCAACCGGTCTTTCTTTCCAAGTGCCAGTCATCCAGTTGTTGTTGGGACAAACTGGTATCGTGAGTTCAAAACAAATGCTCTCGGCGTGGAAATTTGTCATCGTTGGTTCCGTGGTCGCCGCCGCGGTGCTCACGCCCTCTACGGATCCTTTCACGCAAATGCTTCTCGCCATTCCTCTCATGAGTTTGTACTTTGGCGGTGCGGCTTTAGTAGGCGTCGTCGAACGCGAACGCGAGATTGAATCTTCGTCCTAGCGTATTGAAAAAAAAAGATATTTAGGTGCGTGGAAAAAAAGAGAGAGAGGCGCTTTCGCACTTGTTTTTTTTCCCAGGAGTTTCAATTTTATAGTAGGACACTCTATCAACCAAATCAGTATGCGGAGAAATTGTAACGATATAACCCGTTCAACTCGTATCCGCCGTTTCCACCTACCCAACTCTCAATTTTCGATGCATCTCCAACCTTCAAGCGGTTTTGGAAAACGTTCTGAGAGAGCCACTCCTTGTGCCCTCGCGAGTCGTCTAAACATCCGAGAATGCATCCGCCCGTCCAGGTCGCCTCCGAGTACACCGTTCCGGCGCGGTGATCGAGCACGATAGGCGTAATCGCGCCCAAAAGTGTAGCGAGCTCCTCATCCTCCATGCTAGAAACAACGAACGATAATGTAGAAGCAGTTCTACCTTCGATGACCTCTTCAATCTCGGGTATTTCGGCGCCGCCGCCGACGAGTAAAATATTCTGTAACGCTTCGCATTTTTGCATCGGTACCTCGCAACTGAGACAACTCGCCACGATAGCTTCGTGTAAACCAACGATTTCATGGTCAGTTCTATCTTTGCGCATCGACTTTTTCTTTGCACCATCGTCGCTTCTTCTTTTTTCTTTTTCTTTTTCTTTTTCTTCTTCTTTCTCCAATATTTTTTTATTTACTAACGAGTCTTCCTCTCGCGATAGAGCGGAGGGTAAAACAAACGTGCCGATGGAAGTAGCTAAGCTTCCTTTTCTCTCTGTGTTATTATCGTCGTCGTCGCCGCCTCCATCGTTTTCATCCTCCTCGACGACGACTTCATCGTCGTCCCAAATACCGCCCGCACCAGTGAACGGCCCTTTAAATTTGATTCGGTCCGGTTCAAAAAGCGCGTCGGAGGCAAAAAGTAAAGCCTTCGAACACGAGCTACTTTCGTAAAACTTACCACTATGTTTGAATCGAACGACGCGGTCCTCGTAACGAACGTCATTGTCGCAGGTTATGGTATCTCGCGAAAACGTGAGCACGTTTTCAAACCATTCGTAAGCACTGGTTTCCCCGTTCGCCTTCTCCATCCATGTTCCACACGATCGATTCGCCGCGACGTTACAAAGACTCATGTGTTCGTAACCATATGGCAATGCCACCAGCGAGCTTGGTATCGGACACCCTGAGCTATCTACACACTCTGCGGTAATTTTTTGCGCGCCAATGTCAACGACGCACGTGACTTTCTGTTTCTTCGAACCCAACGAAAAGTACGCGCACGTAGATTCGCCATGAACGCAGATGGAGCGAAAATTCAAACCGACAAGCAACGTTCGCGCCATGGTTTCAATATCTTTGCGCGAGCAAAGTGGTGAAGCTATGAGCAACACGTCCATTTTTTCGCGAATGCATTTGCTGGAAAACCCAGCCTTCTCCAGTGCGTCTCGCCAGCAATTTTCTAAAACAGTCTCCGAAGCGACGAGCTTACCTTTCCTGAACGGAAACACCAGTTCCCAATCGTCGTTGCTTATCTCGTGCATTTCCAAAGCCTCCTTCCCGAACGTCCAATCAACGAGGCGATGACGAGGAGAACGAAGCGTTTTACCGTCCTTTGTTTCTTCTTTCTTCTCTTCCTCGTTCGTACACTTCACCTCAACCACGCCAAGGGCGTC
>JACLAB010000680.1_pt1 | contig 15516 bp, 20 predicted proteins | sample 8027921 | NCBI WGS metagenome assembly JACLAB01 (sample SAMN15725117, study PRJNA655200) | protist metagenome | isolation source: fluorescence activated cell sorting (FACS) single amplified genomes of... | place: USA: West Boothbay Harbor, Gulf of Maine | collected 2000-07-19 | reverse complement strand
GGTGCTGGCAGTAGATTTGCTAGTCAGGGGTACACCTTCCCCAAACCTCTTATTGAAGTTAAGGGGAAACCAATGATTCAAGTTGTTACTGAGAATCTTAATATTAAGGCAAACTATACATTCATTGTGCAAAAAGAACATTATGATAAGTATAATCTCAATTACCTGCTCCCTCTTATTGCTCCTGGGTGTAATATTGTACAGGTTGAAAGCATCACAGAAGGTGCAGCTTGTACCACTTTACTTGCGAAAGAGTTCATCAACAACGACGAACCGCTAGTAATGGCAAACTCTGATCAGTTTGTTGAATGGGATTCTAATGAGACTCTATATGCCTTCCAGAATGGTGAGGTTGATGGTGGTATTGTTACCTTCCCAGCGACTCATCCAAAGTGGTCTTATGCCAAGTTAGGAGAGGATGGATACGTTGCTGAGGTTGCTGAGAAGAAACCAATCTCGGAACACGCTACTGTTGGTATCTACTACTGGAAGAGGGGTTCTGATTATGTTAAGTATGCCGAGCAGATGATTGAGAAAGATGTTCGGGTCAATAATGAATATTATGTTTGTCCAGTCTTCAACGAAGCAATTGGTGATGGCAAAAAAATTCGCATTAAAGAGATTGATAAGTCTGGTATGTGGGGTATTGGAACTCCCGAAGATCTGAATTATTTCTTGGAGCATTACGAGGGTGAAGTTTGATGAAAGTAGCACTAGCGTTTTTTGGTCAACCTAGATTTGTTGATAACCAGCAAATTATCGATACCTACAAACAAGTAATTCTTGATAGGTATGACACCGATGTCTTTGGGCATATGTGGTGGAAAGAAGAGACAGAAGGAGAGTATGATTACTCTTCTTGGTCAAAGATTGCAAAGTGTCCTATTCCAAAGGATGCTCCTAAAATTATTGCTGACAACTATGCCCCAATCATTATGGGTATAGAAGATCCAAGAACTTTTGAATTGCCTCCTAACGCACTTAAGTATGTTGATGAGAGATTCACTGGTAAGCATCCCGATGGTCCACACTGGAATCACAAGAACTATAGTAATGTGATGTCCCAGTTGTTTTCTATTAAGTCAGTTGCTAATATTGTAAAGTCTTACGCGGAAGAGACTAATACCAGTTACGACTTTATTGTCCTTGCTAGGTATGATACTGTCCTGATGAGGTTTCCTGATCTTAATCAGTGTGATAAGTATAAGTTCTATCTTCCTGGTCATCATCCTAGATTTCCTGATACTATTCAATTCTTTGGACCTAAGTATTTGACCTGGGCATTGAATGCATTTGATGATGTTGATAGTGTCTATGAAGGAATTTGGGAACCTTCTCCAGAAGCATTTAAAATGGGTGCATTTTTGCGTAGGTTTAGTCAGTCAGATCTTGCTCCTTGTCCTATGGATGCTGCTTGTATTAGAGGTTAATATGAAAATTATTGCTCATCGTGCAAACATTGGTGGACCTAATCCCGATGTTGAAAATAATCCAGATCAGATTGACAAATGTATTAATGGGGGGTATGATGTTGAAATTGATTTGAGGTATCATAAAAGTACTGAGACATTGTGGTTGGGACATGATGAACCACAATATAAAGTGACGTGGTGGTGGTTGGCAAAGAGGATTAAAAATCTTTGGATTCATTGTAAAGATTTAGATACTCTCACCGAACTCTCCAAAAATACCTCAGGTTATAATTATTTTTGGCATCATGAGGATGAATATACTCTTACGAGTATGCGGTTTATTTGGGCATATCCAGGTAAACCTTATTCTTCTCACACTATCATTGTCATGCCAGAGTGGAATGACTTAAATTTAGATACATTAAGAGTTACTAATTGTTATGGTGTTTGTACAGATTATCCAGAAAAACTAAAATGAAAATTACCCTTGTAGGACCTGGAATTATGCCTATCCCACCAACTGGGTGGGGTGCTGTTGAAATTCTTGTTTGGGATACTAAGTGTGCCCTAGAAGAGTTGGGTCATGAAGTTCAAATTATTAACACTAAAGATCACCGTCAAATTATTAACGGTATCAATGCTTTTGTGCCCGACTTCGTGCATGTGCATTATGATGAGTTTATTCCTATTATTCCTTATATTCAATATCCAAACGCCATCACAAGTCACTTTGGATATCTAGAGCGTAAGGAAATGTTTGGTGGTTATGCTAATGTTGCTAACCAATTCCAAGAAATTAAACCAAATGTTTTTTGTTTGTCTGCAGGAATTCAGACAGTATATAATGTAATGTTTAATATTCCTAAAGATAATGTATATCTCACTCCTAATGGGGTAAATACATCTAAATTTAATTATAAAGAGATACCAAAATATCCTGATAGAAGTTTGTATCTTGCTAAGATTGATTATCGTAAGCGTCAACATATGTTCCAAAGTATTGATAGTCTTTGGTTTGCTGGTAATCTTGCAGACAATAGATTCAATATTGATAAAAACTATCTTGGTGAGTGGTCTAAAGAGACTCTTTATGATGAGTTAACTGAATACGGTAACCTTGTTCTGCTATCTGATGGTGAAGCACATCCTTTGGTTTGTATGGAAGCTCTTGCTGCTGGACTTGGTATTGTAGTTTGTGAATGGGGCAAAGCAAACCTTGATTTGAATAAAAAATTTATTACAGTAATTCCAGAAGATAAAATTGAAGATGTCAATTACGTAGAACAAAAAATTATTGAAAATAGAGAATACTCTATTAATCATAGGCAAGAGATTGTAGAGTATTCTAAAAAATTTGATTGGAAGGAAGTAATTAAAACGCATTATATTCCTAGTGTAGAGACTGTAATTGAACGCCATGGATAGTGCTATCAGAGATAAAAATAAGTCTGCGTTTAAATTGAATAATTTTGGTCCAGTTTATTATATCAATATGGACGCAGATGAGAACCGTAAAGGTTATATGGAAGAGCAATTTGCTCATTGGGAAGTTGATAATTATCAACGCATTTCTGCTTATGATGGTAGGGAAGATGATCTTAGTGATATCATTAAAGGAAGATATCCAGATCGAATGAGTTCTGGTGAAGTTGGGTGTATTACATCACATTTAAAAGCGATTAAGTATTGGTATGATACTTCGGATAGTCCTTATGCAATAATCATGGAAGATGATTGTAATCTGGATATTGCTCAGTTTTGGAATTTTAGTTGGAATGATTTTGTTGCACATCTTCCATACGATTGGGATGTTGTACAAGTTGCAATTATTCAAACTGGAGATATACATGTAAAACTGCATCGTAGGTTTGTTAATGACTTCTCTACTGCTTGTTATTTGATTACTAGGCATCATGCTGAAAAACTTATTAAGCATCATGTCAAGGGGGATAATAAATATCGCTTAGATAATGGTGTTAAACCACGTCCAGTGGCAGACGACCTCATTTACAATTCTGGAAACACTTATTCCATTCCTTTGCTTCTTTATAGGTTGCAACTGGGTTCTTCTATCCATCCAGAACATGTTGATGCCTTCCATCGTCAGAGTCATGATGGTATTTACAATTGGTGGTCTCAAATGGGGGCATCTATGGAGATCAAAAATCTTATGGATTTTGATCCATATTTGGGAAAAGTCAGTGATCCTGGCTCCACTTGACAAAACTCGAATTGTCATGTATTATAAATAAACATTCGTGTGGTACTTACTTCACGATATGTAATAAAACGAGACACGTCGAGTCTCTATTCATCTGTGGGTAAACACTCCACAAGTAAACAAAGTAATTAAACAAAATGATTAAAAATGTATTTGCAGCTACCGCTGCTCTGTCTGTCTCTGCTGGTGCTGCTTTCGCTGGACCCTACGTTAACGTCGAAACCAATGCTGGTTGGACGGGATCCGAGTATAATGGTGCTGGAACGGACCTGCACGTAGGGTACGAAGGCGCTATTGGCGAGTCTTCTTCCTACTACGTCCAGGGCGGCGCTACTGTGCTGACTCCTGACGGCGGCGAAAGCGACACCGTTCCTTCTGGTAAGGCAGGTCTGGGTCTCGGATTGACCGACAACCTCGGTGCATATGGTGAAGTATCCTTCGTAGGTTCAGGCGACGAAGATCTTGACCGTGGTTACGGCGCTAAGTTGGGCGTCAAGTACAGCTTCTGATCGTTTATATAGACACATAAACATCTAGATGTTATATTGGGGGTGCGACGGCATCCCCTTTTTTTATGGATTATCAACTTCCTCCACTCTGTATTAGAAGTATTGTCCCTGCAGAGACATCAGGTAGAGTACTTTTAGATATGCCATCTCTATGGAGAGATAGTGATGCTATAAACCCTGTAAATATTGATGAAAAAATTGTAGAGTCTATTATGAGTGAACCTTACAGTGTACCTATGTGTCCACCAGGTTGGCCAAATCCTCCCGAAGTTTCTGAATGAAAAAATATTTTATAACTTTCATAACGAATCCAGGAACGCTGACCTCCCTTCTAATGCTGGGAACGATAGCACTGATAGGAGCACTGCATAACCATGCTCACTTTACAATGGAAAAGGATGCAGATGCCTATGTGAGACAGTGGTGTAGGTCATCAGCAGAAAACAAAAAGACCTGTATCATCTATGGCGGTAACATGGACTATTGACAAACCTTTATGTTTGCTATATAATATGTAAAGATTTATAACGGAGTGTAACATGACTGTAACAACTGAAGATGGCGGACGTACAAACATGTATGCCACTGAACCAAGAATGTATATCTCGGAGACTGACGCAGAGCGTCATGGTCTTGAGACATATGCAGAGCGAGCTGAGAAACTAAATGGACGCACTGCTATGGTTGGATTTGTTGCTGCTGTTGTCTCTTATGCTTTCAGTGGTAGCGTATTTTTCTTTGGTGTCTTCGGATTCTGATAGAAATCACAACTCATAATTTGGATAAAATTGGGAGATAGTTGCATTTTTTGTCTTACTTTGCTAGTCTATTGAAGACCTAATAGATATGGGAATATTAACAAGTAATATGACTAACCCCAATCAACTCTATGAGGACATGCAAAAACTGGATGACATGTACGAAGAACTTCTATGGCATCCAGAAGACGAGTTACAATTCTCTCATGATGGAGAGAAAATTATTATCACCAACAAAACTTTGGAGCAAAACTAATGAATCAAAACGCAGAACGTATTAATGGTTGGGCAGCAATGCTCGGCGTCATCGCAGCAATGGGTGCTTATGCATCTACAGGACAAATCATTCCAGGTATTTGGTGATCATGAATTTTAATATTACCCTTCTTCAATCTAATGGTGATGAAAGTATTATTACATGTGAAGATGATCAATATATTCTTGATGCTGCTGAAGAACAGGGTATTGATTTGAATTATTCTTGCCGTGCAGGTGCTTGCTCCTCATGTGCAGGTAAATTGATCAGTGGGACCGTAGATCAGAGTGATCAATCCTTCCTTGATGATGATCAAATTGAAGCAGGTTTCCTACTCACATGTGTGTCTTATCCCACATCTGATTGTGTAATTCAAACAGAAAAAGAAGAGGAACTTTATTAATGGAACTTCGTGTACCCGCAGTAAAATTTGTTTTTAGAGAAGATGGTGATTTTGTAACTCGTAGTGCTATTCAACTTTTTGATGGTAAACGTGTAGTTATTTTTGCTCTTCCAGGAGCATTCACACCAACGTGTAGTATCCAACAACTTCCTGGATATGAATCATTTTACGATGATTTTATTGCTAGTGGAGTTGACGATGTTTATTGTATTTCTGTTAACGATGCATTTGTAATGAATGCATGGGCAAAAGAACATGGAATTACTAAAGTAAAACTGATTCCTGATGGGAATTCTGATTTTACTCGTGAGATGGGTATGCTTGTCTCTAAGGGCAATTATGGTTTTGGTAATCGCTCTTGGAGATATGCCGCAGTTGTCGATGATGGTATAGTCGAATGGATGACTGTTGAACCAGGTCAAAAATCCGATGCAACAGAAGATCCATATGGTATGACTGCTCCTGAAGAAATTTTAAAGTATCTTAAACGTTATGCACAAAAACGTGCAGTTAATTTTTAAATATAATTTGTAAAGTCCCTTTAGCAGGGACTTTTTTAATGTCATCATGAATCCCTGACACAGACTGTTAAAAATAGACTTAGTACATAGATATAGATTGGAACATTAGGCACCTTTTAATAATGAACCTCATACTTAGACCACTAGATAATCCATCTGATCCTGTATGGTCAGTAATTATTATGACATTTCTTGCTTGTGTATTAGCATTGGGGTATATTGTATACATATTACGAATATCATTCGCAGAATTAAAAGATGGCAGGACTGACACCCCCAAGCAGGAAGAGCTGCTACAACTTCCGAGTGACGGAGATCAATCGTGTCCTTGATGGTGATACTATTGATGTCACAATTGATCTTGGTTTCGATCTCTACAAGAAAGAGAGAGTTAGAGTCGCGGGAGTTGATACGCCAGAGAAAAGGACCAAAAACTTAGAGGAGAAGGCACTTGGAATCGACGCAACCAACTGGCTCAAAGAAAAACTCGAAGGCACGTTGGCTGGTGATGATGAGTTGTCTGTTAGGACTGAACTTGTTGGTGGCACTGGCAAATACGGGCGTCTTCTGGGTTGGCTTTACATTGGGGACGACAGTGTGTCCCTTAACGAGCAAATGATTACTGAAGGTTATGCTCACGCCTATGATGGAGGCACTAAAGATATGGATTTAGAAAAGTTGAGGGAGATAAGAAGGGCACACGGCACTTTAGTAGATTGATTTATACTTTGTTATGGGAGACTATACAATCATCCTAAACGCAATCCATGGATAGAACACCAGACTACACAATAGATTTAACAATAGAAGATGTACGTCTTTTACATCATTCTGTGGAAGAAACTATTAAGTATTGGCCAGGTGCTCCTGCCAGACCTGTTGAAGAACAAGAACACTTATGGTTCGTAAGAGATTCTTTATACAGGATTATGTTAGATTATCGATTTAATGAATTATGAAATTTGAATTAACAATGGAGGATTACGCAATCATCCTCAACGCATTACATTACTATAAAAAAGTTGAGAAGAGAGGAAACTTCAAACAGTATAATGAAGAGCGTGTCAATAAGTTGAGAGACAAAATGGCATATCAATTAATCCCTTCAGCAGATAGTGGTAATAGATTATGATGAGTGGAATATTTGTATTTGGATTTGTTCTGCTACTCACGATAGGAATGGAGATTGCGTGGCCTGTAAAAAGATAAATAGTTTCAGTCTTTAAATTATCGGACAATGAAAAAAGTCTTCTTGACTTTTGGAATGCTACTGATGACCGCAAGTGCAGTAAATGCAGGCGGACTTGTATCAAAACACTCTTCTAGTGTTCAACTAACTGTTGAATCTGCTAGATCAACTGCCACAAGAGTGGGCAACTCCTATAGTGTTTCAGGCAGTGGTGTTAATACTACTGATGGCACTACAGTAGGGGCAGTGGCTACTGGTGATATCACTAGTGGTATCTACTCTCCTGGTTCTATTGACGCAACTCAGTATACAGATGGAAATGCTTTTACATATAGCACCTCCTTTACTCAAGGTGATGCAATCCCAAGTGCTGCTCCTACTGTAGGAGATGTTCCTAACTTCAGTAATGTAACTTCTTACACTGCTGGTGTTGCTGGAACTCTAGCAGGTACTGTAGGCACTTCAGGTGCTCTTACTGTGACGGCTGGTGGTGCTGGCACTACAGCAACGGGACAATTCGTAAGTGAGATTACTGTCATTGACTAGGAGTGTTAGAGATGACCCTTTTTGGAAGGAAAATCATATATATTGTGATGTCTGCGGTGGGAGTAAGTCTTATTCCTGCCGCTGCTCTGGCGGTCCCCGTGGTGCCAAACTTCACCCAGGGATCAATGACGAGCAGAACGGAAACGACACAAAAGATAACTGAGACCATCAACTCGATGGATTATAACACTGGGTATCAGTATTCTGCTACTGGTTCTGGTGTATCTGCATCTGGTAATCTATCACCACAACCAGGTGCTACGAATGTAACTATTAATGGAGTGACTTCATCATGGACTGGAGTAGCAAGCAAACCAACCTTCACACAAACAGTGCCAGGAGCAGCATTTCAGTTTACAGAAACTTATCGAGGACCTGGTTTAAGCAACCAAACAATTATTCAAAGAGTGACCGAGGTCGAAAGTTTCACAGATACAACCTCAATTTTCAGTCAATAATTGGAGCAGTTATTCTCGGATCATTATTACCATTAAATTCTTATGCTGAAACTGTTGGTGGTGTGTCTGCTACTGCTAATCCTGTGGCTAACTCTTCAGGCTCCGTTACAAACCAAGCTATTCAAGTCCTTCAGGGACCATACATTACAAACACATACGGAGGTGGTATACAATGTCAAGGTCCCACTCGCAACTTCACTCCGTATGTAACAGGTAGTGTTTCTGCTTCTAAACCATACGAACCATATTATAATGACCCAGTATATGATGTCACCGATAATTTTGGTGCCTTCAATGATGATGGAGAGCCCGTAGGCGATGGCATCTTAGATAATCCTGGTGATGTAAGTTTCTTTAAACGAACTAGGACAGGACAGAAGGATAACTATAGTCTAGGTCTAGGGTTCTCTATGACCTGGAGCACACCTACAGATAAAAACTTACAAGATCTATGTAAGAGAGCAGCAACAACACAGATTGAATTGAACAGTCAAATTGTTGCCAATAAAAGATTGGACTTTGAAATTGCTCGTCTTAAAAATTGTGGTGAGTTAAAATTAAAAGGAATTCAATTCCACCCCAAGAGTCCTTACTATAAAGTGTGTGCTGATGTTGTGGTAAACAATCCACCAGGACATGGACATCCACATAGACACTCTATCCCTTCGGTTTCAGTGCCGACTTCAGCACCCGAATCGCCTTTGTCCTCTCGCGCTGAAGATCTTGGCGCTCCTTTAGGGACAAAGTAGGGACTGTCTTACCTCTAATCTTAGCAATCTTTTTCATCACTTTCTTAACCGTTGGTTTGACTACTTTTAATAGTAGGTCTGCCAGCGGTTTTGCTAATAGTGCTGATGTAGTAGCGATGACAGCAATGCCACCCACGGATGCTACTTGCCCACCACTAGGAAGACCAGCAATAATCTGCTCAGGTATACCTACTGCTTCTGTAATCTGAATACATTCATTACCAGTCAGTTTGTATTCAATAACTTTCTTTCTATATCCTTCTACGAATGTTCCTACAGGTTCCTTTGCTTCTTGTGCTGGTGTTGGACATTCTACTTGGGCAGTAACAACAGGAGGTGGTGGAAGTTCTGGTGTTGCTGGAACCTCTGGTGATTTAGTTTTAGTTCCACCAACAACAGGAGGACCAGTCAGTATCATCTGGTTTGGTTCATAAGAAATAGGATTAAAACTGGGATAACCAGAATCGCAATACGTAACCACACCATTAGGATCGTCCTGTCTTAGTTGATTATTTTTAGCACTATTAGTTTCAGTCGCCTCAACACATCCTGGAATATTAACTACAGGCACACCAATGTTTACAACTACTGGTGGTGCTGTAGGAACTGCTGGTGATGTGTATCTATATGTTTGAATATCATTGATACTAATATTATTAATATCAATATTCATTCCAGTAATCAAAGGTATATCCATCAGCAATCATTAAACACTGATCCAACTTGAGAACCTAGTGATGACCCTGCTTTCTGTCCTAAGAGCAATGCCCATCCACCTGCTAACCATCCAACATATGGAATACTAGCAAGAGCGGGAACAGCAACACCAGCAGCAATTGCACTACCTGCCATTGCACCTTGACTCCGTGCTCCAGCGTCCGCCACGATGCACTCTACGTTTTTCGCAGTTAACTTTCCCTCTTCATCTGTTGCACCTCCCAGATTTCTGGTGCCTTCACGGGTGAACTGATCACGACGCCATTCGTTTCTGATTTCAGATCCACCACCAAACAATCCTCTACGTTCCTTGTCAACATCCAAAGACCTTTCGGACTCTAGAATCTTAGGATCGTCAGCACGGAATTCAATTTCATAACCATCCTTACCTGCCTTAATCCTGTAAGAAGAATAAGGACCACGAGGAATGTTAAATGTAGGAGGTTGAATCACAGGTTCAGGTTCCTGCCTGAAAACATATCCAAGCAGACCTATGTGTGCTACAACAAATACTCCACCAACTGAAGCAGCAGCAATCTTAAGTTTATTCATGGTTAGAATGACATTACGGGACTAGGCACAGCAGGACCAGTCATCTCAGGAACAGATGGCATAGCACCTTGAAGCATTCCTGGTAGTGCTTCTGTAATTGCTTCAGTGATAGCAACAGTTGCTTTCTCCCTAGCACCTTCGATTAATGTATCCTTTTGAACGTAAAGATAAGCACCACCCCCTAAGACAGATAAAGAAACTAAACCAGATAGTAGGGTAATTGTGTTAATTGCTTTTTGCATATCGTTGACATAATACCTGTTTTATTTAGATGACATGATTGCTAAATTGAGGTATAATAAATATTACCATAGGCGTAATATTTTGGGATATTAATGGGTACTTTCAGGAAGTCTCTTAAACTTGGGAAGAAATCCAGGCAGATTGAAGAGAATTTAAAGAAACTTGATAAGGAGTTGGAAAAGACTGGTGCCCTCAATGAGGATACCAAGACTTCTGCTGCTTCGTTGGAAGATCAACATAGGAAGTTTGATTGGCGTAAAGAATTTTTTCCTGAGAAGGATCAGTATGAGATGGTTAATCTTCTTTACGAAGAGCGTCAGCAAAAACTTAAAGATGCGATTGGTGAAGAGAAGATAAGGATTGCTGAAGAAGTTGAGACTTTACGTGAAACTGTAGATAAAAAAAGAGAACTTAGGCAACTTCAAAAAGTTGATCAGCATCTTGCAAATATTGATGTTGAATTTTATAAGTTGAGAGATGATCTTGTTGAGAATATCAATGAGAATATGTTCCCAAATATTCCTGCGATTGAAGGGAAGTTGGATGAGATACTTACTGTATATGGTAAGTTAAGTGATAAAATTTCTGAGGGATTTTTAAATGAACCTTCTGGATCTGCTCAGGGTGGAGATCCTCTTGCTAAAACTGATTTTGTAACTTTTGATCAGTTAAAGCAGCATTATAGTTTATTCTTAGATAGAATTTCTACACAACTTGCAACCCTTGGTGGTGGTGGTGAAGTAGAACTGAAGTATCTTGATGACGTTGTTGGTATTGCAACTAATGGATCTGCTTATGATGGTAAGTATCTAAAGTACAATCACACATCTAAAAACTTTGAGTTTGCTGATGTTGGTCCTATTGGTATCACAACAGAACTTCAGACTCTTAATAATGTTTTAGGTCTAGGTAATACCTCTAACCTTGGAATGAGTGTTGGGGTATCTACTTTTTCTGACAGTGTTACTGTTGGTGGTGCAAACACTGCTTTGGTTGTTGAAGGGAATGTAAGAATAGTTGGTGTATTGACTGTAGGAACTGGTTCTATCACTATTGATGGTGATAATGATACCATTGGTATTGGTACACATATACTCTCTGCAACTAAAGTTGCTCTGATTGATACTCTTGATGGAGATACTGCTGATTTTGCGGGAGATGTAAAAGTTGTTGGTGTTCTTACTGCACTATCTCTAGACTCTTCTAACGTATCTGTTGCTGGGTCTATTACAGGTACAACTTTCTATGGTGATGGGTCTAACCTTACTGGAATATCTGGTGGCGTTGGCGTCGGTACAACAACTATAAGTACAGAGTCTATTACAGTATCTGGTATTGTAACTGCTGGTCAGTTCATAAGACCTGATGGCACATCTTCTCAGTTCCTTAAAGCAGATGGTTCTGTAGATAGTAATACATATCTTACTTCTGAAGCACAAAGTCTTAATGGTGTTTTGGCACTTGGCAATACATCATCTCTTGGGATGAGTGTTGGGGTTGTAACTGCAACTGGATTTGTTGGTGATGGTTCTGGTTTGACGGGGTTGGTGTTTACTGGTGGAGATATTATCTTCTCTGGTATTACTACCTTTAATACGAATGCTCTCTTTGCTGATAATAGGAAGGCAGTCTTTGGTACAGACAACGATCTTCAAATCTTCCATGATGGTGCAGACTCTTACATCTCTGAACTGGGAACAGGTAAGTTAATCCTGAATACTAATGGACCAAATATTGAACTAAAATATAATAACACTGAACTCGCTGCAAAATTTGATCAAGATGCTGGTGTTCAACTATATTATAATAATCTCAATAAGTTAGAGATTATTGGTACAGGTGCAACCACATATGGAATTCATTATGCATCTTCCTTCTCTGGAAATGGTGCATCTCTTACAGGAATTACTACTGCTCAGATTGTAGACTTTGGTAATGTTGTCTTTGGTATTGGTAGTAGCACAAATGTTACTACAACGGGCACTATTACTGCAGGTGCATTTATTGGGGATGGTTCTTCTCTGAGTGGGATTGCAACTCCTGGATTTGTTAATGCTGCAGTTGCTGGTATCGTATCGTCGGCACCATCGACTTTGGACACATTGAATGAGTTAGCTCAGGCACTCGGAGATGACCCTAACTTTGCAACTACAACTACTAATTTAATTGGCACTAAAGCATCTCTTGCAGGTGCTGCATTCACTGGATCTGTTACTGTAACTAATGGATATCTCAGTGTTGGTTCTACAATGCTGTCTGGATCTAGGTTGTATGCAAAAGAAAGACTTTATATTAGTGATAATGAAGATATTAGATTATATCAAGTAGAGACTGGTACTCCAGTATTCCAAACAGATAGTTATCTAGATCTTGGAGCTACTAATAATACTGGATCTAATGGCGTTATTAAACATGGTAATAGGGGATCTTATGGTGGATCTTTAAGTATTACTAATAATATTGATAAAAAGTCTGCTGAGTTTAAGAGTGGATGGGGTGGTGTAGAACTTTACTACTGTGTTGATGGTGAATCCCCCAATCTAAGGTTCTCGACGACAGAGACTGGTGCTGGTGTTGTTGGTATTCTGACAGCAGACCGTATGGTTGGTGCTGCTACTAGCAACGTTATCCCATTCCTTTACAGTACAATTGGGGATCTTCCTAGTGCTTCAACTTATCATGGTGCATTTGCTCACGTTCATGCAACTGGTGGCGCATACTATGCTCACTCTTCTAATTGGGTAAGACTTCTTAATTATGATATTGGTGAAGGTAATGTCTCTATTGGTACTGCCAATTTTACTACTAGTGGTGACATCAGTGCAGGAATTGTAACTGCTGTTAGTGCTGAGTTGCGTAATCTAAGATTGGGGACTTTTGGATCTAACAATATATACGGAGTAAATGGTCCTCTGTATCTTGATTCTGAGTTTGGTCAAGTTGATATTGTTAATAATTTAAATGTTAATGGAATTAGTACGTTAGGTAGAGTCTTCACTCAGGATATTGTTGGACTGTCTAGTGCAACTTTCACTGGAATTGTTACTGCACAGTCCTTCCGTGGTGATGGTTCTCAACTGACGGGTGTTGGTGCTACCAACCTCAACAGTCTTCTTGATGTCAATGCACCAACTCCTTCTCCTGGTCAGGTTCTGAAGTGGTCTGGTAGTGAGTGGCAAGCAGCAGCAGACCTTACTGGTGCTGGTGGAACAGGTATTGGACTGTCTGATCTGTCGGTAACCACTGCATCTGTTGGTGTTGCATCACTGTCTTACAACAATCAGTCTGGTGTATTTAATTACACTCCACCCGACTTCTCCAGTTACCTCAGTAGTAATATTACTACTAATGTATCTCTTGGTAATGGATATGTCTTTACTTATGATTCTTCTGCCACTGCAAGATTTGGAACTCTTGGTAGCAATGACTATGGTGAAATCTTCTGGGGAACTGATAGCAGTGCAACAGGATTCCATGTAATTAATAAGGACTTTGATGGTGCTCTCTATCTGACCAATACTGGTACAGATGGTGTATACATCAGATCAACTGCAACTGAACTTGGAGCATCCTTCAAAGCAAATGCAGAAGCAAATCTGTATTATAATAATTCACTTAAGTTCTCTACGTCGGGAGTAGGTGCTACTGTTTACGGAGATCTTCAGGTTAGCAGTGGTGCAAATATTGCTGGTGTTGTCACTGCACAAGAGTTTAAAGGAACATTTACTGGTGTTGTTAACTATGCAACTCTCGCTGGTGTTGCAAGTACAGCAAATTATGCAAATGAGTCTGTAACTTCTGGTTATGCGAACGTTGCTGGTATTGCTTCTGGAATCTCTGGAACACCAGACCTTACTGTTGGTGAACTTACAACTACGGGTGCATTTGTAGTTGGTGCTGGTCAGACTTCTACATTCGGTGATAGAGTCACTATAAGAGATGACCTTGGAGTTGAAGGAACTACTCCAACAATTAGAATTCAGGATTCGGATGCTACCGAGAACTATGCATATCTTCAGTATGATGCCTCTGGAGATCCAACACTGAAGTTTAGATCTAGAGCAAATGCTAATACCCCAGATTTTATCTGGGATTCTGAAGCGTCTGGTGGTATTGATGATACTACCAGTCTCATGTATATGAAGGGTGGTCCACGCGGCAACTATGATCATGGGTATGTTGCCTTTGGTAGCACAGTTGCTGATGAGAGATTACACGTTGGTGGTTCTCTGAAGGTAACTCAGAACATCAGTGCTGCTGGTATTATTACTGCAAATATCCTTAAGGCAACTTTAGGTATTGATGCTCCTCTTTATATTAATGAATCTGTAGATGATGATAATTTTTATAATTTAGTTCTGCTAAATCAAGTTGATGCTGGTGGTAATAACTATCGTGCCACGATGGTTGATAATGGTGGAATTACATTTAATCCAGGTCAAAACAGACTGAAGACCAATAATATAGAAGCAGATCAGTTTGGATTCTTTGGTAATGGTACAAATCTTACTGGTATTCCAACTGCAATCATCGCTGGTAATGGAATCTCTATTGGTTCTTCTACTGGTCTTGTTACTATCAGTGCAACTGCAACAGGAATCAATACTGCTGATACCTTAGTAACTGGTGGTATCAATGCTCTTGGTGTTGTAACTGCAACTCAATTTGTTGGTGATGGATCTGGACTGACTGGTATTGTTGCTTCTGGAACTGGAGTTGTAATTCAGGATGAAGGTGGTGCCATTGGTACTGCAGGAACAATTAATTTTGTCGGTACAAACGTAAGTTCTGTACTCTCAAATGGAACTGCAACCGTTACTGTTGGTGATGCATATGCCCAGGTTGCTGGTATTGCAACTGTTGCTCAAAATGTGACGGGCAACCCAATATCTCAGTTTAATTATATTGGAGTTGGACTACCTCCTAATCCTACTTATTCACTTGATATTTCTGGTGATGTAAGAATGTATGGTGGTGATCTA
>JACLAB010007092.1_pt1 | contig 15526 bp, 16 predicted proteins | sample 8027921 | NCBI WGS metagenome assembly JACLAB01 (sample SAMN15725117, study PRJNA655200) | protist metagenome | isolation source: fluorescence activated cell sorting (FACS) single amplified genomes of... | place: USA: West Boothbay Harbor, Gulf of Maine | collected 2000-07-19 | reverse complement strand
TAGACAATTCTTAAGAGCATTAGAGATCAGTGGTGATCCGATGGCGAAGTTTGTGATAAAACTTGCAAACCTAAATGAGTCAATCGATGACACGACCTTTAAGCAAATGTCAGAGATCAGAAAAAATATCAATCCTGAAAAATTAGGCCAAGCACAAAATGAATTAAGAATGGGTATTGAAAAGATCAAAGCGGCATTCGATAAACTTTTAATATCTGTGCTATCGCCTGAAGTGATAAATGGTTTCAGTGCCACAGTCAAGAGTTTGTCAACAATGATAGGCAGTTTGGCAGACTGGATCAGAACCACAGGGTTTGGTATGTTGCAGAATGCAATGAACACACTGGTTGGTTTCTTCAGCGGAGCCGGAACCAAGATATCAGGAATATTCTCTGGGCTTTCAAGTATGCTATCAGGTGCAGTAGGATCTGGAATAGCAAGAGGTATAGCACTGGCAGTGCCAGGTGGTGACAATGCAAAAAAATTAGATCTGTTTGACAGTGTAGCGTCTGTGATTAAAGGAAAAGAAAACGACCCAGAGGCACTTAAAAGAGCATATGCAATGTTACGTAGAAACAACGTTGATGCAAAGGCATCAGACAGCTGGGCCACAAACGGTTATAAAAGATTAGGCAAAGAAGGAACACAAAATTACATCCAGAATGAAATGGGTGAATATTTTGCTCAACCTTTGTTTAAAAATAACGCATCTGCCAGTACTGGATCAACCTATGATGAAGCAGGAATTAATAAAAACAATACAGCCAGTACAGGTATGTTTGCTCCTAGTTCTACTCCTAGCAGAAGTAAAATCAGGATTATGCCAATGTATGGTGATCCTAAGACTATGGTAGATAAAAATGCAGATCCACAACAAAAAATAGCTATGTTAATGGAAAAGGTAGTAGAGCTCCAAGAAGAAAACAATAGATTATTATCTGCACAAGGTAGCAAGACAGACAAAACAACACAAACCTTAGAAAAAGTTTACCAAGATCGTATAATGAGTCAAACATAAGTTATTTTCCATTATAACAAAATAAGAAGTTGACAAAGCATTAAAAATACTATATTATAAATACTATTATAACTTGGATAAAAATATGACTTGGAGAAAATACTTTAAAGAATACGGAACTGAACAAGGCACTAATAGTCCTATAGGTTCTACTACACCAGGATCGGCGTCTGGATCGGCTTCTAACAGCAGATACAATACGTGGTTACCTGAAGTTTATGCTGGACAACCTAACAGACGTGAAAGATACTATCAATATGATATGATGGATCTTGACACAGAAATTAATGCGGCACTAGACACCATAGCAGAATTCTCTAGTCAATCTGATGAAAAAACAGGTTCAACATTTAATATACAATACAACGAAACGCCAACTGATACAGAGTCAGCTATATTAACTGATGCACTAACACAGTGGAACAAAATTAATCAATGGCAAAAACGTTGCTTTAAAATGGTTCGTAATACTTTGAAGTATGGCGATCAGATATTTGTAAGAGATCCAAAAACATACAAATGGTATTGGATTGATCCAGGCAATGTTGAAAGAATAGTTGTCAACGAAGGTAAAGGCAAAAAACCAGAAGCATATTTTATTAAAAATTTAGATCTTAATGTTAAAAATTTAGACATAACATCTGATGCATTTGGACAAAGTATGTCAGCTACAACCGGAGGCGGTGTAGGTGGTACGATTGGTCACCCAATGGGAGGTGGCGGAAGCAACAGAGGTGCGATGCCATATGGTCAAGGACCTGGTGGCGGATTTGGTAACACAAGATTTTCAAAAGATGCACAGACGTATCCAATTGATGCATCACACGTTATACATTTAAGTTTAACAGAAGGTATGGATAGATTTTGGCCTTTTGGAGTAAGTTTATTAGAACCTATCTTTAAAACTTACAAGCAAAAAGAATTACTAGAAGACGCAATGATTATCTATAGAGTACAAAGAGCACCTGAACGTAGAGTGTTCTATATTGATGTAGGTAATATGCCAACTTCAAAAGCAATGGGATTCATTGAAAGAATTAAAAACGAAATACACCAAAGACGTATACCTAGTGCAACAGGTGGTGCCAATGTGATGGACGCAACATACAATCCATTATCAATGATAGAAGATTATTTCTTTGCCCAAACGGCAGAGGGTAGAGGATCTAAAGTTGAAACATTACCGGGCGGTAGTAACTTGGGTGAAATTGATGATTTAAGATATTTCAATGATAAGCTATTAAAAGGTTTAAGAGTACCAAGTGCATATCTACCTAGCACACCAGGTGATCAAAACACAGCATTCACTGATGGTAGAGTAGGTACAGCATACATACAAGAATTTAGATTTACAAAGTTCTGTAAAAGAATACAAAACTTTATGCAACCAAATATTGATTTTGAATTTAAAATGTTCTTAAAACACAGAGGAATAGAAATTGATTCAGGTATGTTCCAGCTTCAGTTCAATGAGCCACAAAACTTTGGCAAGTACAGACAGATTGAATTAGATACACAGCTTGTAAACATCTTTAATCAAATACAACAACTTCCGTTTGTAAGTAAACGTTTTGCAATGAAACGTTACTTAAAATTAAGTGATGAAGAAATATATGAAAACCAAAGAATGTGGTCTGAAGAAAATGCAGAAAACATTCCAGGGTCAATGAGTGACGCAGAACCAGATGGCCTAGGATCAGTTGGCGCTTCACCTATGCCAGCACCCCAAGGTGGTGGCGATGAGATGGATCCAGATGTTTCAGCCGGGACTCAGTCTCCTATTAGTGGTGCAGAAGCACAACCAGGTACTGATACTACTGAGAGTTAAGAAGTTTTTGTATTTTAAATTGATCTATTAAATTTTTTTCTAAGTCTGATATTAATTGCTTTAATTCTTTTTCAAGTAAGCTATAATGCTCTTTTTCAACGTATGTCATTTGATGTTTTAATTCTTCAATAGCAAGATTGATACGTACTTGTTCTTCGCCAAGCAGAAATTTAGCAAAGTCAAGATCATTGGCTAACAATGACACAGTCATTGACAATAGTAACACCAAAGCTAAAATTATTTTATACATTATTAATGTAGAGTGAATGATTCTTCAACAAGATTCATTTTATTGTCTAACCGATCTATAAGATACTGTGCAACAATTTTTAAATCTTTTAATTCTTTTTTTTGAATAGTAGAACGAAACTTCTGATTCTCTAAATAGGTGATATACTCGTTAAGGGCATCTAGTTCAGAGCTAAAAAGTTCTTCAACTGATATTGTTTTGCTTGACATACTTTTATTTACTCAAATTTGATTTTAATATAATAAATAAAAGTATGCGTTACGTAGAATTAAAAGAAGTAGTAATTAAAGAAAATTATCTTCCAGACCAAGATGATTACCATCGTGCTGACATTAGTACTAATAGAAAAACACGTTTAACGTTAAAACATCTAAACAAGTTAAGAAAAGTAAGAGAGATAAGACAACAAGACCAAGAAGAGAACAAACAATTTGTTGCAAAGATGTACGGACAACCAGTTGGCGCTATATAACAGATCTTGATAAAAGATCTTTAAATAGACCCTTGCACTTGCTTTTTTTTAAAAAATGCAGTTTTTTACCCTATTATTCCCGGAATTTTATCTTTTTGTTAAATAACAATAACATTTATTAATATACTAATAGTATCGATGCTAATATTATAAAGGAGATTTGATATGTCAGAGATGAGTTCGAAAATGGAACAAGTTCTTGAATATCTAGTAAATGGCGAGTCTGATAAGGCAGAAGCTTTATTGCACGACGTTATTGTAGAAAAAGCTAGATCAATTCACGAAGAACTAGTTAACACAACTGAAGAAGCAGTAACAGAAACTGAAGAAGCAGTTGATGAAACAAAAGCAGAAGCAACAGAAGAAGAAGCTGTTGAAGAAGCAAAAGCAGATGATTCAGAAGAAGATAAAGTAGAAGAAACAGTAGGCGGTGAAACCGGCGATGTTGACACTGATCTAAAATCTGAGTTAAAAGCAAAAACAGAAGAAGATTCAGAAGAAATCGAATACGAAGAAACTAACGAAGATGATGGTGATGAAGACGGTAAAGACGATGATCACGATCACGAGGAAGTTGAAGATAAAGTAGACGATTTAGCACAAGCCTTAGAAGAACTAAAAGCAAAGTTTGACGACATCGTTAACGGTGGCGGAGAAGAAGAAGCAGGCGAAGAAGATGAAGCACCAGCAATTCCAGGAATGGAAGACGAAGCTGATGAGTCAATGGAAGCACCAGTGGAATCAACTCAAGAACTTGAAGAAGCAGAACTGAAACCAGTTAAAGTTGCTTCTCCAGATGGTTCAGACAATGGTAAATCACCAGTAGCGTCTAAAAACGATATGGGTGGAACTGCATCTAACATAGTAGCAGGCGGCGACGAAAAAGGTGCTACGGCTCCTAAAGCGGCTGATATGGGTGCAACTACAGAACCAAATATGAGTGAAGTTAAAGCGGACAACACAGATGGCGCAGATAACACAGCAAAATCAATAGTTGGAAGCAAATAATTTTAACATAATTGAAGGGAGGCATAATATGAATCATTCACTACACTACTTACAAGAATGTTTAACTTTTGATCAAGCGAGACTGGAAGTTTTACACGAAGGTGAAGGAACAAACAAAAGCCTCAAAATGAAAGGCATTTTCATACAAGGTGGTATTGAAAATCAAAACAAGAGAAAATACCCGGTTCAGGAAATCAATCGTGCTGTATCAAACATCAAGGAAAGAATTGATGGTGGTTTCAGTGTGTTAGGTGAAGCTGATCATCCAGAAAATCTAACTGTTAACTTAGATCGTGTTTCACATATGATCGAAGACATTTGGATGGATGGTCCTAATGGAATTGGAAAACTTAAGATTATGCCAACGCCAATGGGTAAGATTATTACAACTTTACTCGAAAGCGGATGTAAATTAGGAGTGAGTTCGAGAGGATCGGGCAACGTAGACGACAGTGGTGATGTAAAAGACTTTGAAATCATTACAGTTGATATTGTTGCACAACCGTCGGCTCCCGATGCATACCCAAAAGCCATATACGAAGGCCTATGGAATATGCGAGGTGGTAACAAGTTATTTGGTTTAAGTCAAGCAAGTATGTTTGATAAAAAAGCCGAAAAACATTTAGCCAATGAAATCACTAAATTAATTGGTGAACTAAACAAGAAATAAGGAGATTCAGATGGCAGACATTACAGAAATCTTTGGATCAGAAACATTAAGTGAAGATCTAAAAATTCAAGTCCAAGAAGCTTGGGAGAACAAGCTGTCTGAGGCTCGTGAGAACATTTCAGCCGAACTTAGAGAAGAGTTCGCACAACGTTATGAAAATGATAAATCACAGATTGTTGAAGCAATGGACAATATGCTTTCAGATGCATTGAAGAAAGAAATTTCAGAATTTGCAGAAGATAAGAAAGCAGTTGTTAAAGAAAGAGTTGCTTATAAAACAGCAGTAAGTGAGCATTCGAATATGTTGTCAACTTTTGTTTCGGACGCTTTGGTAAAAGAAGTGAAAGAATTAAGAGAAGATAGAAATGCACTCAAAGGTCAATTTACAAAGTTAGAAAACTTTGTAGTCAGACAACTCTCCAAAGAGTTAACTGAATTTGCAGAAGACAAAAAAGATCTAGTTGAGAAAAAAGTACAATTAGTTGCAGAAGGTCGTAAAATGATCGGTGAAACTAAAACTGCTTTTATCAAAAGAGCTTCAAGTCTTGTGGAAAACACAGTAGACTCGACACTTAAAAATGAAATCAAAACACTTAAAGAAGACATTAAAGTTGCTAAAGAAAACAACTTTGGTAGAAAAGTATTTGAAGCATTTGCAGGTGAATATTTGAGTTCATACCTTTCAGAAGGTGGTGAAATTAACAAACTACAAGCACAACTTGTAGAACAAAAAAGTGTAGCTTCTAAATTAGAAGATGCATTAAACCAAAAAGATGCAGATATCAAAGCAACACAAACAAAACTTAAGGTAACAGAAGATAAGATGACTAGAGCGAATGCTTTAGCTGAACTTGTTTCTCCATTATCTAAAGACAAACGTCAAGTGATGGTTGAGTTGTTAGAATCAGTACAAACTGCAAATTTAAAAAAACAGTTTGAAAAATATCTACCAGCTGTACTAAATGAAACTGTAGCACCAAAAGGTGATGACAGTTCAATGATTACAGAACACACTGGGGATAGAACTATTAACAATATTGACGATAACAACTTGAACAGTGATATCGTTCACATTAAAAGACTAGCAGGATTAAGGAGTTAAACTATTATGTCAGAAAAAACATTAACTGAAAATTGGACAGACACTAAATCAGCATTGTTAGAAGGTCTTCAAGGCCAACAAAAAGATACTATGGGCGTTATTTTAGAAAACACTCAAAAGTATTTGGCAGAGACAGCCTCAGCAGGTGCTACAGGTGCCGGTAACGTTGCCGCACTTAACAAAGTGATCTTACCAGTAATAAGACGGGTTATGCCTACAGTAATCGCTAACGAAATCGTTGGTGTACAACCTATGACAGGCCCAGTGGGACAAATCCACACATTAAGAGTTAGATATGCAGAATCAGATCAAGGTGTAACAGCAGGTGAAGAAGCATTATCACCAGCGAAAATTGCCAGAGGTTACTCAGGTGAAGAAGGTACAACAACTGATACAGCGGCAGGTACTTCAAGTTTAGAAGGACGTGGCGGTAACAAGATGTCTATCCAAATTTTAAAACAAACAGTTGAAGCTAAGACAAGAAAACTATCAGCAAGATGGACTTTTGAGTCGGCTCAAGACGCAAACGCAATGCACGGTTTAGATGTAGAAGCTGAAATTATGGCGGCATTAGCCCAAGAAATTACAGCTGAGATTGATCAAGAAATTATCAACTCACTAACATCTTTATCAGGATACGATGCAACAGCGGCGGCAGGTGCCAAAGGTGCGGCTGACTTTAACCAAGCGGCTGTGTCAGGAACTGCAACATTCGTAGGTGATGAACACGCGGCATTGGCTGTTTTAATCAACAGAGAAGCTAACAGAATTGCACAGAGAACAAGAAGAGGCGCAGGTAACTTCGCAGTAATATCTCCTGAAGCTCTTACAATTCTTCAATCAGCAACAACTTCAGCGTTCGCAAGAACAACTGAAGGTACGTTTGAAGCACCAACAAATACTAAATTTGTAGGAACTTTAAACAGTGCTATGAGAATATACGTAAACTCATATGCGGCTGAAGGTTCACCAGTACTAGTAGGTTACAAAGGTCCAGGTGAAGTTGACGCGGCGGCATTCTATTGTCCATACATTCCACTAATGTCATCAGGCGTTGTGATTGATCCAGCAACTTTCGAACCAACAGTGTCATTTATGACAAGATATGGTTATGTAGAGTTGAACAACACAGCATCTTCATTAGGTAATGCAGGTGACTATCTATCTTCAGTTGAAGTTAGAGGTCTATCGTTTCAATAAGCTAAGATTATTAAAATTACAGTTAAAGCCCGGTTTTTATGCCGGGCTTTTTCTTTTGTGCAGAAACAATAAATAATAGTATGAAGATAAACGAAATAGTAAATGCACAAGAAAACATTGGTCCAGCACCAAAAGACGTATGCAAATCTAACAGACCAGACAGTAGCTTACCAGCCTCTTGGTTAGCTTCTTGTAGATCACAAGGAATGCGTGATAGAGATTCTGAGCGTGATCACAAATATGATGGCAAAAGACAAAAAGTAGGAAGCAATAAAGTTAAAGGTAAGAAATATGGTGGTCCTTTACCTGACTACTCAAAATAGACTTTAACCGTGTTAAACTAATAGTCTTTTTGCTAAATATTATTACTAGGAGCAGAAAACAATGGCAGGAAAAACTACAAGACGAAGTTCAGGAGATTTTTTATTTGCAAACAATGTAACGTTTGCAGATCCAGGAACAACGATTACTACGACTGAATTAACAACAGGTGATCCAATCATCACTGTTAACAATGCAGAATCATCAATACCTGGCTCAGGTGCAGGTTTTGAAGTTGAAGCAGGTGGTAGTGCAGTAGCAAGTGTATTATATACTAAATCAGGTAGTAACGGAACTTGGTCATTTGTAGGAGAAGGCTCTCCAATAATTGATTTCAATAATGCTACATTTTCAAATTTTTCAATTAGTTCAATAACGAATTTAAACGTAACTAATCTAGTATCGAATAATATTGATATAGGTGGTGGTGCAATAGATGGAACAACCATTGGCGCTACATCTCAATCAACAGGATCGTTTACAGATTTAACAGCATCAGGTACAGTTAGCTTAGGTGCAAGTATTTCAGCAAATGAATTTGTTGGTAATATCACAGGAAACATTGTAGGTGATGTTAAAAACAGCGGAGGAGCAACATTACTTGATATATCTTCCGGAACTTTAACTGCGGCAGTAACAGGAGATGTTACAGGAGATATTAGAGCAACTGGCGGACAGTTAGTTCTCGATAATGGTACCAATGGTACTGATGCAACAATAACAGCAACCTTAACAGGTAATATTAAAGCGGCCAACAATGCAGTTATAGTAGACACAACTACAGCAACATTTAATGGTCAAGTATCAAGCATTGCCAATCACGACACAGATACATTATCAGAAGGTTCAACGAATTTATATTTTACAGACGGAAGAGCGGATGCAAGAATAACATCGGCCAGTCTAGCAAGTTTATCTAATGTTAATAATACAACACCAGTTGATGGACAGATACTTACTTGGGATAACTCAAACAGTTATTGGAAACCAGGTACACTTGCTGTAACAGTTAGTGATATACAAGTAGACAACGATGTAACGACAACAGCAGTGTCAGGCTCCACACTTACGAATGAAGCGGCATCAGGATTGTCAACAGCAATTACACCCACAGCGGTAGGACAAAAAATTGAAATTAAATCTTTTGTTAGATACAAAGTACAATCATCATCGGGCAGTACAGCATTTATTGTTAGATTATATAGAAACAAAGGTGTTGCAGGAGAGAAAATACTAGCAGAACACACAGAATACGAAGCTTCAAATACTGCTGTTAAGAAACAAGCTAGTTTTAACATATACGATGAATCAGTTGATACAAACGCACACACTTATTCAATACACTATGATGCATCAAGCACAAACGGTACGCTGACACCTAACCCAACATACAACTCGGGTGGTGCAAGTGAGAACTATATTATAGCAACAAGACCTGTTGTTAATAGTGATATCATTACAGCATCTAGTACACACACTTTAACAAACAAACAGTATACAAGTCCTGTACTTAACACACAGGTAACAGGATCGGCAGTACTAAATGACAGTTCATTTGGTTCAGCATCTGCTACAACAATAGCAACGTCAAGCAGTATTAAATCTTATGTTGACTCACAAGTTCAAACAAAAGATACACTAGGCGAACTTAATGATGTTAACACATCAGGTGCTTCATCTGGATCGATTATAAAATATAATGGTTCTAGTTGGGTAGTTGGTACAGACACTGACACCGGCTTATTAAATGTTATAGAAGATACAACCCCACAGCTAGGTGGCTCATTGGATTTGAACAGTAACGATATTACCGGAACAGGTAATATTAACACAACAGGTAACGCACAGTTCAGTGGTAATTTAACAATCGCAGGAAATTTAAATATTAACGGAACAACCACTACAATTGATGTGACACAATTAGAAGTTGATGATCCTTTGATATACCTAAACAGAAATGCTGGCGATAATTCAACAAACGCAACTGACTCAGGTGTGTTAATCGAAAGAGGAAGTTCGGAAGATCACGCTGGTATGATATGGCAAGAGTCTTCTGATAGATTTAAGTTTTTAACTTCATCTAGTGTTACAAGTGCAACAACAGTAGTTGCAGACATAACACTAGCAGACATAGAGGCGGCAACAGCACACGTTACAGCAACAACGGCTCAATATGCTGACTTGGCTGAGCTTTATGTCACTGACAGCAAATATGAAGCAGGTACTGTGGTAGTATTCGGTGGAACAGAAGAAGTGACACAATCTACTCAAGCATTAGATCATAAAATTGCAGGAGTTGTTTCCGGACAGCCTGCGTATTTGATGAATAACGAACAAAAAGGTAACACAGTAGCAGTAGCATTGAGAGGAAAAATACCTGTTAATGTCATTGGCCCTGTTAGAAAAGGTGACTTAATTGTTTCAAGTGATACTCCAGGTGTAGGACAAGCACACCCAGGTGTTACAAATTGTGTTTACGTTATTGGAAAATGTATTGAAGATGATGATACAGAGAATCTAGTAAGACTTATCAACTGCGTAGTTTAATATAAATTATCTAATTACTTTACATTGAATCATTTTAGGACAAAAATGATTTCCTTGACTAACAATCACATCTTTTTCTTTTCGATTTTGTCTTTGATATACACATAACCAACCATTATTATCTTCAGCTTTTTGTATTTTTTTTAACAGACAACGTTCATATTTTGTTTCTTGTTTATTGTACATCTGTGGCACACCATATATTTTTGCTTCAGTTGTGTTAGCTGAAATTAAAAATAATATTAGAAGCACACTAGTCATATTTTGATTTAATACCATTTACTCTGTTGTAAAACTTTGTAAAAGTATTTAACCACTTCTGCATATCTTTGTACATTTCTTGAGTATGATAATAACTGATAGGAAAAGTAAAAAATTGATATTTCTTTTTTAGTAAATTAAATTTTTCTTCTATACCGTTAAGGCTAGTCATATCGTTTTCAATATCAGTCATTAATTTCTTAAACCAATCTTTATCTGTAAATTGATTTTTGATATAATCACTATTAACATTTGATACTTTATAGTTGATACTAATTTCAGCTATTTCAAAATATAATGCTCTTACAGGATTTATATCTTCTCTGTATTTTGACATAATACTTGGAAAGCTGTATATGTCGTTTTTAGTAAGAAGATTGCTTGACGTTATGTAGTACGAATCTTCAATATCGTATCTTAATTGTAAGTCGAGTTCTGTGTTATTTTTTAGGTATTTTTGATAAGCATTAACAAGTATGCCGTAGTACTCTTTCATTTCCGGCCGACTCATACCTTCGCAAAATGTATAAAACTTTTTTTTAGTAATACTATTTTTTAATAAAAAAGTTACCAGGTAATTGGATATTTTTCCACCACGCTCGAAATCCTTCAAGTCACGAATCATTCTCATTTGGTTGATGTGATATACTTTGCTCATACTAACTATTTACTAATAGTAGTGTGTGATTGTAGTAGTTGTTTCAGTTTTGATATATTTTTTTTATTATGTAATGTTACTTTTGCACCATCGTGTAATGGTTTTGGATACTTTGCTATGTCAACCCAAGCATATCCAGAGCTTTCGTGGTTAAGTGTAGGAATAAATTCATTATCTGTTAGTATTACAAATGTATAATATATGAAACTTTTATCGTTTGAAGTATATGTATCTAACGGATTTAATTTTTGCATAGGAGGAACAAATCCCATTTCTTCTTTTAATTCACGTCTCAAAGCATCTAGTACTTCTTCATTTTTTTCAATCTTACCTCCCCAGAAACTCCAGGTGTGTGGATATTTTACCTTACCACTACGAAGATTTAATAATATTCTACCCGTCTCTTTGGACAGGAATGTTGTTCCGACTGCTTTATACATTCTACTATTGTATTAAATTTATTAAGAAGATGCAAGTTCTAATTTCCAAAAACCGTTTTTATATTGTCCTTGATAACTGTCAATCCATTGCGATCCAGTCCAACGATATTGGATTCCGGTATTAGCATTAGTTACATATTGAGTTGATACAACACTACCACTATCAAAGGATACACTCCAGCTAGTGCCGTTATATTCAATGATGTCATTGGCTTCAGCAGTAAACGAACTACCAAAAGAATTATTTCCAACTGGTATTGGATTAACTAACAAGTATCTTTGACCACTAGTTGCGACTGGTAACGTATTTCCTGGATAAACTATTTCTGGATCAATAATTTTAGTTACTGCTGTTAAAGTATTAGATGGTAATGACGCATCATCAAGTGTAAAGATAAGTTGATTGGTGTCCGATGGATGGAAAGCTAAAGTACCAAATACATCATTTGATGAATCTTCAATATCTGCAGATTGTCTTAATATCAATTTACTAATACCAGCTTGTAGTTCACCAAAACCTTCTAGGAAGTCTTTCCATTTTTCTGAATCATTTTTACCATAACCGCCTAGTAAACTTACATTATTTCCAATTACACTAATTTGTGCATTCTCAGGAGTAACAACTATAGTACCTATTTGTCCTGAAAAGTTTTCAAAGAAATCCATAAATCTTGGATCATAATCTAAGTCGTCAATTGAATCTGTACTATTGACTCTTGCAATAATTTGTTTAATTATTGATTGCTTTTTAACCTTAGCCGGAGGATTTAACCATATTGGCATAGAAAAAGTCAATGTCGCAATGTCCAACTGTGTGTCAACACCTTGTGGCACAGCTCTCGAACTCCATACAATGTCAATCAACTCTACGTTTGTAATATTAGTCCAGTCTAACGGGTTATCATTTGCTTGTAGTTCTATTGCAGGATTGAACAGCACTAAGATCTGTTCCATTAGTTGCATCTTTTGATCTGTGTTTGAACACCATATATCAACAGCCATATTTAAATTATAAGGAACTGGCATATGACGTTCAACTGTATATGTATTTCCTATTTCAGATATATATTCTTTTGCAGAATTATCATATTTTCTTTCTGCAACTTGAACTTTATCAACCAATCTCGGTTCTTGTAATCTATCTCTAGCTATTTGTAAATTTGTAATATAAGCACTAATAAACGGTGCAGAATTCATCACATTTTCCGAGTTGTGTCTCAGTATATGTGCAACCATTCTTGACATATCTGCGTACCTTACAGGCACCCTAATGTAGCTCTCTGAGTCAGCTGTACTCTTTGTACCTGTTTTAATTTGAAAAGAATCAAACAGTCTTATGAACTGTAAAATATATCTTCTTATTTGTTGATCATACCAGTATTGCATATTATTAATCCGCCTTAGGTTTTATAACCTTACTTAAATATTGTCTTTCTTTATTGTCAGCTGTTACGTTTGAGCTTGAATCATTATTGATAAATCCGTCTAATCCTGTGTTTGAACTTACATAAGTTCCTCTAAAGTTTTCTGAAACTTTAATATATCTGTTTCCTTCTCTTCGAAATAATCGACTAGGTGAATAATCAACACGTAACACATACTGTCCTTCTTGTATACTTGCTGGAAACGATGTTCCAGTGTGTGTAACTGTTAATCCTTTTCCTGGAGTACCGTCTTGGTTCTTTGGTAAAATTTTATGTGAGTCAACTTCATTAGTATATAAGTGTCCGACATCCATACCTTTTGTAGGAACGTTTTTAGTTGCTTCGTTTATTACAGCATCATTGATATCAATTTCTGATTGATATGTTGAAATAATATTTTTAAGATCATCTGCTTCTTCACCACTGCCTAGAATATCTCTAAATTCTTGTGTGTCTTGCATAGCCACTGCTTTGCATCTCCATATATGAGGCCACCAACCTGGATCGTATCCTTCTTGTCCTCTAGAGGCATCTTCAACAACATAAAATTTATTAATTGTTAAATTTTCTTTTGGAGTAAAACTTGTTACAGTTGCACTAGCACTACTCTTGTCACCGGTTATAGTTTCGTTTTGTGTAAAGTCACCTGCAATAGGACTTATTCTAATTGTCTTAGCTTCGTGGTTATAACTCACTACAGTTGCAGTTACACCAGAAGTACCACCTGTTATAGTTTCACCTTTTCTAAATTTCTTCGAAGGTTTAGCTGATAACGTAATACTTGCTGATTCAATTCTTGTATCATCATTTTGATGTGGTAATTCAAAGACATCGCCTGGCACAATTTTTCTACCAAGTCTTTCCATCATATCGCCTATATGAAAAGTTATGAATATTGTGTCATTGGTTTGGAATAAGCCAAACTGTGTTAGATCAAAATCCTGGTCTTGCACACTATACACACCACGTAAATCAAATACATCTGAGTCGTATTTTCTATCTCTATTTTCACCAAATAATACGTCCTGTACATTTAGTTCACTAGTTATACTGTTAGTGGGTTGATCGCTACTAGCACTATTAGTTTGTGTATGCGGACCTATATATTTGTGTAAAAATACGCCCGTACCGCCCACGTAGAAGTGTTCTTTAATCGTACGATCAGCGAAATTATAATCATTACCTTTATTTGGTTTCCATAAACTGAGTCTTGGCATAATATTCCTTTATAGTGCTTTAAAGTATTTATTGAAAAGAGTGCGCCTTTACTAAATACTAGTAAGATGGCAACACAGCAAACAAAAAGACAGGAATTGATCACTGAAATGCGTACTATCCTTGGCGATGGTATGGTTGACGTTGAACTAGATCCTAAACACTATGAACAAGGTATTGACCTTGCAGTAGATAGATTCAGACAAAGAAGTTCAAACTCAACTGAAGAATCTTACATATATCTTGAGTTATTACCAGATACCAACGAATACACTCTACCAAAAGAAGTAATTGAAGTGAGAGAAATATTCAGAAGAGGTGTAGGAGGTTCAAGCAATAGTGTTGATCTAGATCCATTTGAATTAGCATATACTAATTTGTACTTTTTACAAGGTGGTAGAATTGGTGGATTAATGACCTGGGATGCATTTGCACAATATCAAGAAGTTGTTAAAAGACTGTTTGGCGGTTACTTAAACTTTAAATACCATACTGAATCAAACAAGTTAATTTTAATGAGAAGACCAAGACGTGAAGAATCTGTCCTACTACAAGTTTATATGGATAGAACAGCTGATACCTTAATATCACAGAGGTACAGCAGACCTTGGATAAGAGATTATGCACTTGCACAGTGTAAAATGATGTTGGGCGAAGCAAGATCCAAATATTCAAGTTTACCAGGTGCTCAAGGAAATGTCACATTAAACGGTGATGCTCTAAAAGCCGAAGCCCAAGCCACAATGGAAAGACTTGAGAGAGAAATAGACATATACGGCACTGGCGAAGATCCATTAACTTTTGTTATTGGATAATTTAGAAATTGGTTGACTAAACCTCTTTATTCAAGTAATATAATAATATGATCATTGGACTTGTAGGATTCATAGGATCCGGTAAAAACACAGTAGCAGAACAATTTGTAAAACAAGGCTTTGCACAAGACTCATTTGCATCACCATTGAAAGATGCAGTAAGTAATATATTTGGATGGCCACGTGAAATGCTCGAAGGTGACACAGAACAGAGTCGTGTTTTTAGAGAATCAGTCGATGGCTATTGGAGTCAAAAATTACAAAATAAAAGATTCACTCCACGTTATGCTTTACAAG
>JACLAB010006319.1_pt1 | contig 15537 bp, 9 predicted proteins | sample 8027921 | NCBI WGS metagenome assembly JACLAB01 (sample SAMN15725117, study PRJNA655200) | protist metagenome | isolation source: fluorescence activated cell sorting (FACS) single amplified genomes of... | place: USA: West Boothbay Harbor, Gulf of Maine | collected 2000-07-19 | reverse complement strand
GGGGGGCGAATCTCGGACGCGCGCGCAGGGAAAGCGTCGTGTTGTTCGGCGACTCGCTCACCGAACGATCGTTCGAGGACGGTGGGTTCGGGGCGCGAGTGCAGCACGAATTTCGGAGATTTGCGGACGTGCGATGCCGAGGGTACAGTGGGTACAACACCGAACACGCGCTGTGCTTGCTCGATGAGGTGTTTCCGTTGAACGAAGACGTGGACGACGACGGGGCGTTCGCGACGTACAAGCGGGCGCCGGTTTTGGTGACGATACTGTTCGGATCCAACGACGCGTGCGCCAAGAACTCGTCCGCGGGTGACGTGCAGCATGTCCCGCTACCGCGATACGAACAAAACCTGAAAACGATCGTCGAGCGCGTGCGACGAATGCAACCGTCGCCGAGAGTTTTATTCATCACGCCGCCGCCCGTAGACGACGAAGCGTGGCTTCGAGACTGCGCGACGCGCGCGGCGCAGCCTGGATTGGGATTTGGGTCGTTGCTCAACGATACAGCGCCGAACAGAACCAACGCCGGCGTCAAGCCATACGCCGAGGCGATGAAGCGCGTCGCGCGCTTCTACGACATTCCCGTCGTCGACTTGCACGCCGCGCTAGAGTTTTCAAACGGCGAAGTCGACGAGACGCAATTCTGCGACGGTTTGCACTTTAGCGAGGCCGGCCAGCGCCAGGTCGCGTCGCTCGTCATCGATGCCTTGCGCCAACACTTCCCCGCCCTCGCGAGTCGCGCGAGCGACGCCGTGAAATGTGACTTCCCGGATTGGAAGGACTTGGACGCTCGCGGTTTCGCCGCGCAGATATCTCACCACCGCGACGTCGTGGCGCCGTTGCTCGGCGCCCCGAACGATCCTTAGCTTTGTTTGTTGTTTCACGAAATTCGTTCGCGTTCTGCTTCTCGCGCGCGTTCGGTTCACCGATCTACGCGTTTCCTCGCAAACGTCTCGGCGTCGCGAGGCTTTGCTGAAACCGCCGCAACGACTTTGCCGCACAATGGAGGCGCATCGGTCGAGCGTCGCGCGACGACCGCTCGCGACCGCGCGCGCGCGCGTCGCGTCGACGAGCGCGCGACGCAACCTCGCGCATGTACGCGCGTCGACGAGCGCGCGACGCGCGTCACTCTCGCCGTCGTCGTCACGAATCGCGTCGACGCGCATCGCACTTCGTAAACGGGCCGCGAGCGACGCGCGAGCGCGCGTCGCGACGACGGCGCGCCTGAACGACGGTGATGACTTTGACTCGTACGAGCGATACGAGTCGCGTCGATCGGAACGCATCGATGAGAAAACGTACGCGGAGCAGGGCGTTCGACGAATTCAGTCGCGGCGAGCTGTTAATTTTCGCGACCCGAAGACGTTATTCGCTTGCGTCGCCGCGCTCGTGATGCTAGGAAGTCTCGCACAGGGGTCGAATGTCAGCGTTATCGTGCGACGATTGGTGACCGTGGCGTTGATACGCGTCGTTTTTCGCCGAGCGTATAGGTTCACGCGCGACGCCGTCGACAGCCTCGCCTCGCTCGCGAGACGATTCGATATTCGCGACGTGGTCATGGAAATTCGCAATAATTGGCGTTTACTTAGTATTCAGAAACGTACGAAAGCCTTCGAGCGTCGCATGTTCAACTCCACGGATTCGTTGCGAGGAAAGTTGAGCGCAGTTCTTTCGAATAAAGTCATCGCGCGGGCCGTTGATAAGTTTAACGCTGATCGCAAAGGTATGCTCTTGATTCCGCTCGTCGCCGCCTTCGTTGGATGGTTCACGAACTGGCTCGCGGTGAAGATGATTTTTTACCCGATCAATTTTCTAGGGATTCCGCTGTTCCAGTACGTCGAAGGCTCGGTGTACGGTTTCGACATTCTCCAACCGCTCGGTATCTTGGGCTGGCAAGGCATCGTGCCGGCGAAAGCCGCGCAAATGTCTTTGACGATGGTTACCATGGTCACCGAGAAGCTCGTGAACGTGCAAGCGGTTTTTATGCTCCTCGACCCAACGGCGGTGTCCTCTTTACTTCTCACAGAAGTGCCGAATATGGCGTCGAAAATCGCGAGTGAAATGATTCCAGATTGGTCGCTCAAACTCGCCGAGAGCGCAGTGCCGGCGCTGCCAACGCCGACGCTCGGCGAAGTCGGTGGCGTCGTGTCCACTTACTTATCTGGTTTCGTGACGCTGCTCCAACAGCAAGTCGATCACGTCATCGATTTAAAAGAGCTCGTCGTGACGGCGATGTGCACCGACCGAGTTGTGCTCGTCGATTTGTTTCGGCGTTGCGGCGCAGCAGAGCTCGATTTCCTAGTCAATAGCGGGTTGTTTTTTGGTTTCTTGCTGGGCGTCATTCAGATGGTCGTTTGGGCGTTTTATGACAACCCGTGGTCAATCACTATAGGTGGTATGATCGTCGGCTTATTGACGAACTGGTTGGCACTAAAGTGCATATTCGAACCAGTCGAGCCCGTCTTTGTCGGACCGTTTAAGATACAGGGTTTGTTCTTGCAGCGTCAACACGAGGTGAGCGGTACTTTTAGCGACTACCTCACAGAGAAAGTGCTGAAAAGCGAGAATATTTGGAACAATATGTTGAATGGCGACAAAGGACCCGAATTCAACGCTATGCTGGAACAGTACACGAAAAAGTTTGTCGTGGAAGAGGCGGCTGCCCGTGGGATGTCGGTGGCGGATTTGGACGTTTCATTGATCGACGAAGTTTGTCGTAAAGTGGTTGAAAAGCTGCCGGAGCACATACACGTATTGCATGAGTACACGGACGCGACGCTCGGGCTCAAAGAACTCATGCGTGAACGAATGAAGTTGATGACGCCGCAGGAGTTCGAACGCGTGTTACACCCAATCTTCGAACAGGACGAGTTAACTTTGATTATCTCGGGGGCCGTTCTCGGAGCAGCTGCTGGTTACATTCAACAAATTTATAGCGTTAAACCCCCCGCCGATGATTAGAGGACTTCTGGTAGAGGATTAGAGCGATTTTAGCTGTTCATGTAATAATATTGCATTATTCGCGCGCCGTGTTTTTCAATCAACGTGCTACTCAAACGACAAAGACTTTTTGCGATCCACCTAGCGTGAAGAGCTGCATCAAGAGTGGGACATTACTCTCAAAGCCATTCTCCGCAGCCTTTCGGAGCGTTTCCAACTGCTCTCTGAATACTGCTTGCACACCCGCAATGCCGAAACATCCCGCCCCAGCATTATTTGATCCATCTAATGGATCCTTGACGCGTAAACCAGAACCGAGCGGCGCCGGAAATTGAGCGGCTTCTGAAAGAACGCCCCATACGCCGTCACCACCGCTGTGCACTGAAATAATGTCCTTGGAAAGATCCGTTTCGAATCCGTACAGTTTGAGGAAGTTCAACATGGCTCGGCCGAGAATGAGGGCGTCTCGCGAATTGGCCTCGTCTTCGTCCGACTTTTTTGCCTCGTCCTTGGACGTGCTCACTCTCACGACGGTTTCATCCTCCGTTTCGCTCTCTTGGCTATTGCGAAGTTGAATCGCGGTGAGGGCCATCAAAGTGAGCGCGTAGCTTCCCAGACCACCGCGGTAGACGCCTCGCAAACCTTTACTCGCTAAAACTGCCTTTTGCACGCACACCAACGGAGCCAAAGCGCCGTGTTGCTCTTCTGCAGCCTGCACAAATTGCATCGCCGACAGCCCCTTGTGATTCGCATCTTTCAGAGAAATGTGTACTTCGAGCGGCAAGCCTAGACCGTTTTGACCCAAGCCTGGAATACCGAATGGCGGCGCGCCGGGACGCGGGCCAGGTGGCAGAGGCGGCGTTCCGTCCCCAGAGGTTACCGGCGGCGGTGTGACGGCGGCGATAGCTGCCGCAATCGACGCCGATGTTTTACTCGGCAGTTGCTGCGGCATTGCCTGAAAGAACGCAGTATGCGTCGTCATGCGCAGCAAAGGTCTGTGCGAGCTCGGGACGACGGTGACGTCGAGCACCCAAGGATTCGTACGCAAAGCCATGGCGAGCGTATTTAAAGCCTCCATTCGCCGCTCCGGATGGGAAGCGATCATCGCCTCGGGAGGGAGATCCAGCGACAAGTCCAAATTACTCGACCCTGGCACCCATGCGCGCGTAGGGTACGAACCAAAAACATCGAGACCGGTCGCCGGAAACAGCGTCTGAACGATGGCGCTCATGGCTCGAATGACGATGTCCACCGCACGTCTCTCCTTCTTCAGCAAATGCGCCGTGGGAGTGAAAAATTGCATGTGCGCGCAGTCAAGCAGCTCACTTCCCAGTTTTGCGACGAGCAAATCTTCAACTTCAGACGTCATAGGGGCTCTGGGACGGTCAGCAGACGCGTCGACGGATGGTTCTGAAACCTTGGTCACCGGCACCGAGCTTCGGACCGGTTTATTGTTATCCTTGCGATACGTATCTTGCTGACGTTGCTTGCTAGAAGACTTGTCCTTCTTAGAATCCTTCTTGCGCCCATTTTGTTTGCCTGGCTTGTCCTCCGTCTTTTTCGACTCCTTCTTCGAAGGCGGAGGAGGAGGAGGAGCGGCCGCAGCCGCCGCAGCGTCCTCTTCCATCGTCGCCTTCAAGTCAACCTTTGGCGGTGCTTGAGCTCCCCATCCACCCCACGCCGGAGCGCTAGGCGCCGCCGTGGCCTTAGTCGGCTCATGCGCCACCTCCGTTGCCGCTACCGCCGTCTCTTGGGTCGCGTTCGGCGACTTGCTTCGAGGATTTTCCTCGGGGAATCCGCTACTGCCACCTAAAATAGAAGCCCAGCCACGTAATGCCTTCGCACCAGCACCGACAGCTTGTGCGTTTTCGCGAGCTCCGTCTATGATGTGCGTCTCGCGCGCGGTTCGCGGCGAACCATCTGTAGAGTCGTCTTGCGCCGCGACTTCGCGCATCGCCTCATCCTTCTCTCGCGACAAGTTGAGGCGCTCAACGGCTGGTGTGCCCGTGGTCTCACTTGACACCACCGACGACGCCGGCACTTCGCTCGGGCTAAGTCTTCCGGTGACGATGGCGGCCCATCCCGACGGTTCGGCGCCGCCGCTCGAGGCCTCGCCGCTCGCCGCTTGAACGTCTGGTGGACTTCCTTTACCCGCGTTCACCTTATCCGCCCTCTGCGCCCCCCCAGCGCGAGAGCCGCTTCCACTATTTCTTCGTTTCTTCCCATCCTCGCTCGTTCCCGCGCTTTCCGCGCTCGTTTTACCAGACGTTTTTGAAGATTTCTTCCCGCTCACAACCTCCCAGCTCTCGTGTCCAACCTCGCGCCCATCGCCCGTCGTACGCTCGATCGCGCTTGACGTCGCGCGTGCGTCGGTACCGTTCGATGCGTGGATTTCATCTGCATCCTTCGCGAGCGTCGACGTCCCGTTCGCGCCGTCGCTCGCGCGCGCGTGCGACATGATATCACAGTTCCCGCGCGCTCGAACGCCACCCGATGGGCGCGCGGGTCCACGTTCGCGGCGTTCGCGGTGCGCGCGCGCGTGCCCGCGCGCGACGCTCGGTGCGCGCGACGCAACGCTCGAGACGATTTCTTACGCAGCGTTCGTGCGCGTTCGCGCGCGCTCGCGAGCGTCGCCGCCGGCCTCGGGCACGCGTGTGACGCGACGTGGCCTCGTCGGGCGGGCGACCCCGACGGCGGGCGCCGAGATCGCGCCGGCGCCAGAACCCGAGATCGCGCCGGGGCGACGGGATCGAGAGGGAACGCCCAAACGAACGGACGAAATGCTAAACACACGAGGTGAGGATTGATTTACACGAGAGAATTACATAGAAACTACCTACTAGCGGTACAACGAACGCGACGACGACGCACAGCGCGGACGCTTACACCGAAGACGACGTCGGGCGACGCCGCGTCAGCGCGCGACGCCGAGACGGCGAAAGAAACCGCGTCCCACGACGTCTTGCGCGCGACCTCGTCGATCGACCCGTTCGCGACCGCGCGCGACGGGAGGCACATCCTGCGCGCCGCAGTGCGCCAAGAAAAGAAACCCGCCGACGCAAAACCACCAAACGAAACTTTGAGCCGGGCCGTCGAGCATCCGAGCGACGGCTTCGTGACGAAGCGCCGCGCCGACGGCTGCGTACGCGCTGTGAACCACCGTGAGCGTGGTCACCGTGATCGTGCCCAGGGTAAACGTCATCAAAAATACTAAAACCGCCGCGTGCCGCGGATGTGTGCGATGAAGCGCTTGCAAATATTGGTGCGTCAGCGCCGTCGCGCTCGTGGCGTTGGCCGAGCGTCGCCCCATCGGTCTGCCATCCTTCGTCACTCGCACCGCCTCTTCGGGTGGATCCATGGCGCCGTATCCATTCGCGACCCCCCACTCATCGACGCTCTGACGTAGCGACCAATTCGGGACGAGATCCGTGCACCACAACTCGACGTTACTCGTCGGATCCGTCGGCGGAAACTTGGCCGCGAGCCAGCGTTGGATGGCGATTCGGTCGTACGTGTACCCCGTTTGCACCAGCACCACGGGATCTCGAAACAGCTCCTGCGTGATGACGCACTTCAGGTGTTCGGGCGGTTCCTCTCGCGGTCCCGCGATCGTTTTCTTCACCGCCGCGATGAACGTCCCGACGAACGCAAACTGCGACAACCCGATCCCGGCGTTCGCCATGGCGCGCGCGCGCGTCGGACGACGGACGCCACGCCCCGCGACGACGAAAGGTTCGACGCGCCGCGCTTTCCGATCGACGCGCGGCGCGTCGCGAACGGATCGACGCGCCTCGGTGTGCGCGTCGGCCCGTCGGCCCGTCGGCTCGACCTCGGACGCGCGAACGGCGACGCGGGGCGAACGATGGCGTCGCCGCGTCACCGCGCGACGCGTCATCTCGGTGCGTCCGACGACGACGACGACGATGACGACGCCGACGACGACGACGACCGCGGCGTCGGACGAGCGCGCGGCGTTCCTGACGCCCGGCCCTCGACCGACGACGCCGAGCGACGTGGGCGCGATTCGCGTGCCGACGGGATACGCGACGCGCGCGAGCGCGGACGCGGACGACGACGACGACGACGCGGGACTTGTGATCGAGATCGGAGATCCGCACCGCGTGGGCGACGGCCTGAGCAAGCACATCGAGTACAAGGTGACGTACTGGACGGACAGCGCGACGTACGGTGGGAAAGATTCGAGCGGGTGTTCGACGCGGCGATTTTCAGATTTCGAGTGGTTGAGCAAACAACTCGGGGCGAATTGCGACGGAGTCATCATCCCGCTGTTGCCGTCGAAGACGATCTTACACATGGACGACCCGTCGTCGCGCGGGATCGAGCGAAGACGAAAAGGATTAGCCGCGTTCATGGCGAGGTGCGCGGCGCACCCGCTGGTGAGAAAATCCGCCGACTTGCACGCGTTCTTAACGCAAGACTCAAAGTCTTGGACGCAGCGCGTGCCGTGGTACGAACGCGGCGTCTTGAGCGAAGGCGTCTCATCGGTGACTTCGTGGTTGTCAACGCTGAACACGTCGGACATGAAGTCCCTGACTTCGTCGATGTCCGTCGACGTCATGCGCGAAAAGCAACAACACGTCGACGTCGTCGAATACGTGACCAAACTGAAACTGCGTTTGGAAAAGCTCATAGCGGCGACGAGCGCGTTGCAAAAGCATGGCGCACACACGGTGAGCGCGTACGAGGAGTTCAACGCGTGCTTGGAGCTTTTGGCGGGACAAGAGGAGAAGGCTCGTTCCGTTTTCGCCCAGTCGGGGGCCAAGGGCGTGTGGTGGCAAAGACTCAGCGATTTATTCACTGCGCTCATTCCTCCGCAGAGACAGGCGTCGGAATTGATGTCGTCGGAGTTCTTAGATTCCCTCAACGAAGTTCACGCGTTGTGCACCGCCGTAGTGGCGGCATTCGACGCGAGAAAGCGCGTCGTCGATCACTACAACAAGGTGTCGTCTAGCATCGAACGAATCGAGAGTAAGCTATCCACCATGGGTGTCCCAGAGCCTGGGCCGAAGAGAGAAGAAAAACAAAAGATAGAACTCGCGGTGAGTGACTTGCGAATCGAACGAACGCAGACGCACGAGAGATACGAGCGTTGCTGCGCGAACATGGAACACGAGTTGCTTTGGTTCCACACCGAGTTGGCGTTGGTTCTCGGGCAAGCCCTGAAGAAACACGTCGCCGCGCAAGGGGCGGCGGCTGGCAATCTATCGAGAGTTCAGGATTCGCACTTTATGGACATTAAGGCGATGATGGCGAACAAGCCGCAGGCATTCGTAGGGTGATGAAGCGAAATCGTAGCGACGCGGTTGTAAAACGGATGGAGTTCTTTCTGCTCCCATTTACCCACACGCCCGACGCCAAAAGGCGCGTTTAGTTATTACATACAATCCTCTTCTGAATATCAACGGCGAGCCGAAGCGAGGCGCTCCCACACACGCGAGCGCAGCGCGGGCTCGGAGGCAAAACGACCGAGTTTCGTCACTGTGCACGTCGAACTCCCCGGCTTTTCCACACCTCGACTCACCATGCAAAGATGCGCCGCGCGCGCGGCCACCATGACCCCTAATCCTCCCGTAAGTTTGCTAACTTCTTCTGCGACATCGCGCGTGAGTCGCTCTTGCACTTGCAGCCTTCGTGAATGTCGAGTCACGAGCGCTTGTAGCGTATCCCGGCTCAGTGCGCGCGAAGAGTCTGGTCCCAACGCGTACGCCACACTCACCGTCCCGTGAAACGGCAACAGATGATGTTCGCACACTGTGGACATGTGCAAATCGCGCACGACGCAGACACCATCGATGACGTCCTCGTTCGTCGTCGCGTCGTCGCGAGCTGCTGACTCTTCGATGACGCTAAAAGGTACGTCTGCGCCCGAACGCATCGCCGACAAAAGAGTCGAAAACCGTCTCGCGGTGTCTTCTAATGTGATTTTTCCGTCCGTCGCCTCGCTCACTCGGTCTTCTAGATTCAACGCATTTAATAGTTGCTTCACTCCCGCGTAGACAGACTCGCTCACCCCCTCGACGGCTCTTCTCGCCGCTTCGTCTACGAGCGTCTCGGCTCCTCCTCGCCCCTTCGTACTCGCCACGCCATCCTTGTCGTCATCACACGCCCCGCAGTAACGCGCATCATCGCCCCAAATACCTCGTGATAGTTCCGACGGTGCACCGCCGAGCTGAACTAACGCCCCGAACTCTTCCCACCACACCGAGCTGGACGTCGCGAAGCACCCCGTGCTCGCTCGCCCTTGCGTCTCGCGAGGCCCGAACGGGCCTAGCCGCACGCCGGTAAATGAAACCCCAACCCCCAGTGGTGATGCAACATCGTGTAGTGCCTGCGCCACCGCTCGCGCTAACCCATCTGGGGTTTGTAATCGTCTCGCGTACACCTCCGCGACGCGCGCGAGCTTGCTCAAGCCAACGATGACGCCCGCGTTCGGGGCGTACCCGACGTGAATCACCCCGTAGAACGGCATGAATGTCTCCGCGCACGTGCTGAACACTGGAATATCCCTCACGAGCACCATATCGTGCGTGCCATTCGCGATCTCATTCGTCGTCGTCGTTCGCATCGCGTTCGCCATGCCCGTCTCGTGAAACAGCGCCGTCCCTAGCGCCACCGTCGCGCACGCGTCGTAACCGCGCGTCGCGAACATCAACGCCTTGGCCACGCGCGAGGGGGTGTCTAATAATCCCTCTCGCTCGACGTCTTCTCCTAAAGCCCGCAAAATCTCTCGCACGCACCCCTCCAAGCGCGCCCTATCCGCCCGCTGCGCAGCCGCAGCCTCTTCGTCGTCCGAGCTCGCCGACGCCGCGTTCGCGTCGCCGCGCGTCGCCGTCGGCGGTGACGGCGCGCGTTTACCCACGGCGTCGTGTTCGACGACGCGCGCTTCGACCGTGACGGCGTCATCGCGCGCGTCCACGTCACCGTCGCGCGCCATCGTCGCGTCGCGCGGCGCGTCGAGGCGGCGTCTTCTTCTGCGGCGCGCGGGCGGGGCGACGACGACGCGACGATTGGCGATCGGCGATCGGCGATCGGCGATCGGCGATCGGCGATCGCGCGATCGACCGGGCGTCGATCGATCGACGCTTTCGATCGACGCACGATCGATCGCGCGCGATTCGACGGTTCGATGTCATCCGCACGCGTCCGACTGTCCGACCGCGCCGACGCGCCGACGCCGTCGTGACGTTGCGCGAACCGCGCGCGTCCGCACTCTGCGCGTCGTCGCGCGCTTCCGATGGTCGGCGCGGCGAACGCGACGCACATGCTCACGAACGCGCGCGCGACCGCGCCCGCGGGCGCGCGATCGGCGCGTCGCGCGCGCGTGTTCGCGCGCGCCGACGTCGCGGTGCGCGCGGCGCCGACGTCGACGGGGCGCGCGCGGGACGGGCGCGCGCGAGGCGCGCTGGCGGTGACGCGCGAGCGCGCGAGCGCGGTCGATGGGAAGAGACGGAGAAGCGCGCAGACGATCGGGGCGGTGGCGAATCCGCTCGCGGTGCCGACGTACGACGCGCCGGAGGGGAGGGATAAGAATGAACCGATTCGCGTGAAAATCGGAGACGAGTGGTACGACTGTCGGGGGTGGGCCAAGGCGCATCCGGGCGGCGAACGGTGGCTGTACTTTTTCGATGGACGCGACGCCACGGACGTGTTCTACGCGCTGCATTCGTACGGCCCCAACGGCTCGGATTTGGCCGTGCAAAGGTTGAAGAAGCTTCCGCGCTGCGACCCGCCGGCGGACAAGTCTCGCCTTCCGGATGAGAAATCGTACGCGGTGAGCATGGCGTTCGGTGAATTGCGCGACAAGCTCGCGGAGGACGGATTCTTCAAGCGCCAACCGCTCAAAGAAGCTTGGGCGCTCTTCCAAGTCGTCGCTCTGTACGTGAGCGGAACCGCCCTCGCGTATTCGCACCCCGTCTGGGCGACTATTTTGCTCGGACTCGGGATGGAACAAGCGGGTTGGTTGGGTCACGACTACGTCCACGGACGTGGGCCGTGGTGCTCGTTGATGCGCTACATGCCGACTATTTTGAATGGCCACAGTGTGGAGTGGTGGATGCAAAAGCACTCGATGCACCACTCGTTTACGAATGAAGAGCACCTCGACAACGACGTCATGATGGAGCCGTTCTTCTTCTTGCGCTCGCCGCAAGAGTCCGGCCGACCGGATCACCCCATGCGCAAGTTCCAGCACATCTACGGCTACCCACTGCTATCCATTATGTTTTGGCTCTGGCGATTCCACTCGGTTCAAACCGCGTGGAAGAAGAGGGATTACAAAGAGCTCGCCTTCATCGGGGCAAACTATCTCTTCTTGGCGACGATGATGCCGTGGCAGGTGGCTGTCGGCTCTATCACGCTCAGTGGTTTCCTCGTCGGCGCTCTCGTGAGTGCGACGCACCAGAGCGAAGAAATCATGGAGTTTGGTGAGAATCCAGAGTACGTGGAAGGGCAATTCCGCTCGACGCGCGACGCCGAGTGCGTCTTCGGCGGCTTGGAAACGTGGATTTGGGGCGGAATGGATACGCAGTTGGAGCATCACTTGTTCCCCACGATGCCGCGTTACAACTACCATAAACTTCGCCCGCTACTGAAGGCGTGGGCCAAGGCAAACGGTGTCACGTACCGCTCGTCTCCGAGCACGGAGATCATCGCCGACAACTTCAAGATGCTCCATCGCGTCGCCACCGCGTAAAAATTTATTCTTTACTCTGGACGAATCCAGACGTTGCTTAATTGTGTGTTACCCGTGTTTCCCTATCGTGAATAGTTACTTTTGAGACCGCATGCGCGTGCGTTGCGGTGTTAGTGTGTTTGTGAAACGAAGCTAAAAAACTCGTAGACAAAACGACGAGTCGCCCACGCCCCAGTCGACCTCGCGCGGACAGTCGCGGGCTGAAAACTACTCTGCGGCGGCAATACGCGCGACATCTTGATTTTCACGTGTTGATGTGGCATTAAAACATTAAATGTGTATCTAGTTGCGCGCATCACACACGAGAGAGACCAATTTCTCCGCTAATGATCGTGTTCACCAAACATCCAAGTCTAAGTTCTCGCCTATTGCCTTCCTCCGACGCACGACGCTTAAAAGGCAAGACGGGTGAAGAACCAACGAGACTTGCCAGTCTTGAATCGCTCCTCGAGAAGCTTCTTCGCCTCCTTTTGCGCCGCAACCTTCTTGGTGGCGTTGTCCAACGCGTCGGACGTGACGACATTCTTGAGGTCGACGTCGAGCGTGTAACGCGTCGGCATGAGGTGAGAGTAGTTGACGTTCTTGATGAACGTCTTGCATCGCGAGCGCTTGGCTTGCTTCTTTTCATCCATCTTCTTCGTCACCTGTGCGTGTTTAATCGCGCGTGGAGATGCGAAAATTCGTCAGTGTCTTTCGTCTTCAAGCTCGTCGCGGGCTCTCGCCAAAGGTCTAGGGCTTTCACCAGAGGATGCAACGTTCTCGCGCGTCGTCCTGAGCGCGTCGCGAACGCGTTCGAGCGCTCGTCGCGCCGGGGTTCGATCGAAAATAACGCTCGCGATCGAAACGTACCTTGCGCGGGATCGTGGACAGACCGCACACGAGCGCGTGCCCGTAGGGATGAGCCGAAGACCCATCGTCCACATTCTTCACAATCACAGCCTTCTTACCCGCATAGCGGCCTTGAAGCACGACAACAACCTTACCGGGCTGCGCGCGAATACGATTAAAACCGCGTCAGTCATCGTTCGCGTCGACCGCATCGATGCGCGCCGCGCCGCGCGCGCGTCGTCCCAAGATCGTTCGCGCGCGTCCCCGTCGTTCAGGGTCTGGCGCAGATCGCGCGCGCGCGGCGTCGGCGCCATCCGCGCGCGCGCGGCGTGCGCCCGAACGACGCGCGCGCGTAACGAATGCGTTTGCATCGTCCCGCATCGTCCGCGACGTACCTTGAGGAACTTGACCATCTCGAGCGCGTCACGAAAAGACGGACGCGCGCGCGCGTCGCGGGCGGGCGTCGCGGGGCGCGCGATCGATCGTGAAATTAAATTAAATGCGACGTTTCTCTCGCATTCAAGCGCGTGAAACGTCCATATCGGTGTGCCGTCGATACACACCCTAAACCCCGAGGCCGCGCGGACACGCGCGCGCCGCGCGCGCGTTTCCGCGCGACACGACGACTCGAACGACTCGAACGACTCGACCGACGACGACGACGGCTCGTCGGTGCCGCGGCCGATGTCGGCGTGGGCGACGCGCGCGCGCGCGCTGGCGCGACGATCGATGGTCGTCGCGACGTCCGCGTCGCGCGCCGGCGCGGGGGGGGCGGCGACGACGCGCGCGACGACGCGCGCGACGACGGCGCCCGCGCGAGGCGCGACGCGCGGCGTCGTCGCGAGCGGGCGGAGCGCGGCGTCGACGACGTCCGCGGGAAACGGACGCGCGTCGACGGCTTTGGAAGAGTTTTTGAGCGGAACGCGAGGAGGCGCGGGCGGCGGTGGCGCGGGCGGTGGCGGCAGACGAGGCGGTTACGGCGGCGGGTCGTCGTCGCGCGGGCGAGGCGAGGCGGAGGACGTCGCGAGACGAGGCGTGAGAACGATGACGAGCGCGATCGGACTCGATCCAGGGTCGCGCATACAGATGGCTTTAGCGAAAATAGCGATGAGAGATGCCATGGACACCTTGGGAGTGTTCGAGTACGAAGAGGACGAGGATACATGACGGCGAAGCGGTGGTTCGCGCGCGCGTTCAAAGAAATACACACGACGTCTACGACGCAACATTGATTATTGATTAACGACGCTAGAATAAGTTATGAAACAACATCTGGACATTCAGGACATTCAGAACATCATCATCATCCCACCGCGACCGCCGCGACCACCGCGCGAAAACCCGCCTCGACCGCTGCCTCGACCGCCGCCCACGGGCGCCGTCAGCATCATCGCCAGTCCACGCCCTGGGCCCGGTGGTACCGGCGCGGGCACGATGACACCGTCCACAAATCTCGAGAGGCGTTTACCGTCCGATAAACTCCACTGCGTTTGATCGGCGGGTGACGCCGAAACCTTGAATCCAAACTTATTCAAGCACGAGTTGAACGCGTTCAGCACCTCAGTATCGCAACGCGGTCCATCGCTCGCGGCGTCCGTCGGACGGCGCAAACACATCTCTCCCGTGGGTGACACTTGAATGATCTCTGCGCCGAACGCGCGCGCGATGACGACGCCGTCTGCTTCTCGCTTTTCAATCCGGCACGGTCCCGGCGGCGGTCCGCGAGGAAGCGGCGGCGGTCCGCGCGGCGGTCCGCGATAGCCCCGTCGGTCGTCATCGCGGTATCGTCGATCGATATCATCGCGACGGTCTCTTCTTTGCCTGGAATCTTCGCCTCGTCGCTTGAACGTCCCACCTCCTCGGTCGTTCCCTCGTCTCGACGGTTGATTCTGATTCGTCTTCCCCAATCGATCCAACACCGACACCCGTCCTCGGTTCCCGCCTTCGCCGCTCTCTTCGTCGCCCCGTCGCCGCGCGCGCGAGCCTCGTCCTCGCCTCGATCGTTCGCCCTCGCCGTCGTCCATGCGATCGTCCGTCGTCGCGCGCGCGTCATCGCCGTTCGCCGCATTCGCGCTCGCGTCCGCGTCCGCGTCCGCGTTCGCGTTCGCGCCGCCGACGCGCGCGCTCACCGCCCGCGCGGCCGCCATCGACGCCGCGGCCGCGGCTTCGACGCCCTCCATCGCGTCCGTCATCGCTTCGGTCGATCTCGCGTCGAGCGCCGCGTCGTGACGACGGTCGTCGAGGTCGTCGCCCGACCGACCGCCCGCGCGCCGGGGCGGCGAACACCGAACGCGTCGGCTCCACTCTGCGACGATGCCGAGCCGATCGTTACCGCGACACCGCGCCGAGCGCGCGGCGGCGATCGGACAAGACGCGCCGGGCGGCGGTGACGCCGCGAACGCGAACGCGGACGCCGCGCCCGACGCCTTCGCGAACGCGGACGCCGGTGTCAACACCCAGGCGCTGAGCGATGCGTCCGACGCCGCGGCGTCGTGGGCGACGAACGTCACGCGAGCGGCGTTGGTGAAGGAATACTTTGAGAGCCGCGCGATCGAGACCACGATCGGCGTCGCCGCGCTTCCGGTCGGCATCGCGCTCGCGTTGGCGGGACGGAAGCACCACCAAAAGTTGACGCTCGCCCTCGTCGCGGGCTTCGGCGTGTGGCTCGGTTTGATGGCGATCGATCTGTTGCGAGATCTCGTACCGAACGTGCTCGGCGACTCGGTGACGATTCCGGACAACGATTACGTCAACTACGGCAGCGCCGCCGTCGTGGCGTTGATTTTGATGAGCGTGGCGGCGAACGTCTACAAGTTGTTCGGCGTCGTCGTCGGTTTGATGTGCGCCGTCGGTATCTCTTCGGTCACGAACCACATCGTTGACGACGTGCCCATCTCGGCGACGATCGTGATCAACGTTGTCGGCGCTATCGGTGGTCTTTATTTGGTGACGCCGTTTCTCATGGACAAGCTTGGGATTTTGTTTGCCTTCGTCGGCGGCGCGTTGGTCGCCGTCGGCGCCTCCTTCGCCATCTTCGTCGCCGGCGGAGTCACTGA
>JACLAB010008975.1_pt1 | contig 15539 bp, 26 predicted proteins | sample 8027921 | NCBI WGS metagenome assembly JACLAB01 (sample SAMN15725117, study PRJNA655200) | protist metagenome | isolation source: fluorescence activated cell sorting (FACS) single amplified genomes of... | place: USA: West Boothbay Harbor, Gulf of Maine | collected 2000-07-19 | reverse complement strand
AACTGGTGAAGGATTTAGTTACAGAAATAGATATCTAGATAAACCGTTTGGGGATTCGGTCATTGGTAGTGGAACTGTTAAAATGCCTCTATTCTTCCGCGACTCCTATCTGGCGAATACCGAAACAAACTGGATGCATCTCGGTGACGAGCACAACGAAAAACAAGTTTACCGAGTAGATTTACGCTTCCATAAGAATTCATGCGGACACCTTTGGCTCTATGTAATGAACGATGAGGGGCTCGTCAAAGGTCAGTACAAAGGAGCTATTAAGGAGCATATGAAAGTGTTCACCAATCTCCGCGGCCGATCTTTTAAAATCCAAATGATGATTGCTACGCACTACGACCATCCCTGGGCGATGCGCGAAATGGCAATCGGTCATTTATATGGGAAGAGCTTCTAGGCAACCCATAGATTTTTTATATCCCCCTCAATAATCGCATCGGAATAAGAATCATTTGTGGTGCTTGCATCGGCATGCCGTAAGAATTTCTGAGCGATGTAGATGCTTTCGGTACTGGCTATATAGGAACCGAATAATTTTCGCAATTCATGCAGCGGACTAGCTCGATCCCATCCAATTGCCCGCAGCTGATCAAGCGCATCATCAAATAATGGGCGACCGCTATCGGCTCGTTCCGTAATTAAATAATCGTCGTCCGACGCTTTATTAAGAATGTCGGCTGCCACGGTTTTACTTCCGAGCGTAAAACCTTCATGCCCACCTTTAGGGCGAAAGCTTAAGTCCGATGTGATATTAATTCTAGCCTTATCCCCATCCATTTGGAACCACGGCTTGCGAGCATGGAATATCTCATTTCTTCTCATACCAAAATGCAAAGCCAACCCGAGCAGAGTTCTTAAATCTCCTGTGCTGTCTTCCCATAATTCAAATGTGCTCTTAATAAGCTCTTCACTTGGGAGTTTATAGTTTGTCTTCAAACCGGTAAAGAATTCTGCCTCTCTCAAATCTTCGACAAAGGTCATGTCATATTCCTTGAATAGCTTTTCCCGAGAGAACATAGCTTTGATCTGACGGATCCGACTATTGATCGTCCGCTTCCGACTCGCGAGCTTTGACTCATCGGTTATACCTTCGAGGCAGATATCTTTATATTTTAGAATAAAATCGTCACATATCTGAGACATGTCGAAATTATCGACAGGTTTTTTCTTTCCCACAACTTTTCTAATGAAGCCACCAAGGCTATCTTTATACCCCTTGAGCGATGAATCGCGTAGGCCGATAGCTCGTTGATGCTTTTTCAAGATCGCAAGACATTGGCCGAAGGTCGGAGCTGGTGGTTTGAGCTTGGCAAATGCTTTTTTATTAAACATTTTGAGAACCTCGTCGAATGGGTAGAGCATGAGGTGACCCCGAATGGTGTCTGCCATTTTTAGAGCCTCATCTCTATCCAAACCGAGAGGGAAATATCGGACTTTTTTATCGACGACTGTCTTAAAAGTCCAACCTCCCTTCTCGTAGCGTTTATAAATCTTCGTCTTCCTGCTAGAGGTGGCGAATTCGTATCGAGTGGTGTGTGATTTCATACCACTATCGGTAGTGTTTTTCTTCATAATGTCCAGTGTTTATGGGGTTACACCCTACATCTAGTGCCTTCAAAAGAAATTTTGAATCCAGCGCGTCTACCAATTCCGCCATCCGGGCAAGTTATTGAATAGCAGCAACTTGACACCATTGTAAAGCCGTGTTATACATATATTATGTCGCAATGGTGGCGACTTCGTGACTAGTGGTCAAATAAAAAAAATTATGAAGGAGTGGTTGGAAAAACAAAAATCGCAGGAGAAAAATATGCTCGATGCGGTCAGTATTCAAAGCCGACAGATTGCTGACGATCTTGTCCCTCAAGTCCGCCTCTGCGCATTGGAAAATGAGATGTGTGCCGATATTTTGATAAAGGTACATTTTGAATTTGGGAAAGAGAAAACTGAGATTTGGAGTGAAGGTGCAGTAGACTTTCCGCCAAAACAATCGGTGTCCCAAATGTTCGAATTGACCTATGGGCCAGAAAAAGAAGAAGAGCCAGGTTCTTGAGAAACTTGGCCTGACGGCTGAGGAGGTCAGGGTCGCTTTTGGGGTTAAAGAAAAAAAGAAAGAGGAGCCTGAGAAAAAAGGTTACCTCTTCCGTCCCGATCAGAAAAGGATGAATGAGCGTATGAAATTTTGGGACGGTATGGTCTACGCTCGATTTGCTAGCGGAATGCACCCAAAAACAATCGCCGGGTGTCTCGGTGTTTCCGAAGAAACAGTCCGAGTACGACTCCGGCGATCAGGGTTTTTCGAAAAGCCCGAAGCTAGGCTGCCTTAAAGACACCCCAGTTCTCCCTGTATTTCTCAAAACTCGATTTTGTTTTCGGGTTGTGCGGGTAGAACCAAGAAGTTATCGATTTTAAATCTTTGCTCGGAATTATGTAAAAAAGGTCAAGGGGCTCTATATATCCTGCAAGAACATCGACTTCGTCACAATCTATCGGCTTTTTGTCTTCCCGTCGGCTGCTCGTGCAGAGGCGATATCTGGGGAACTCTTCGCTCGCGCCCTGAATAACGGGAACACTGGTTCCCTTAATTTGAACGCGTAAAACTTCGCCGTCGCTGTTCACGACATGGCAGTCCTGTGGCAAATGATCCCCGGCGGGGACGAAAACCTCCAAGCCTTGATCCATTGCCGCAGCAAAGAATTTATATTCATACAATGATCCACTTTTTTTATTATTATTCACCATCAATCCTCCATCCATACTGCGATTTATCGGAACGGGATACCCAACCAAACCCTTTGGAAAGCATGTGGCTAAGTCCCCAACCTAATTTTTTAGGGGTGAGCTCTTTGAGCAACACCCGATTATTTTCATTTGCTGAAAGTACAACCATCAGTTCAGAGCATGTGCCTTCCCAACTATCATCTTTGAGTGTCCGTCGGAACATAGACAGGATTTCGATGATGTGACTATATCGGCTGTCCGCTCTAGCCCGTGATTCCAATTCGGAATTTACATACGCCTTGACCCCAAACCGAGTTTCCAAGAGCTCAGGCTGAATTTCATAAGCCAAAAGCCAAGCGGCGAAGGCTGGAAGTTCAGCGGATACGACATGTTTAATATCTTTGGTAAAATCAAATCCGTCATTGCATTTAAAGACCATCAATTTATCTTTGATGCTCATATCCAAATCGGGCAACAAACGCATGGAAACCGGGTCATCGTTTAATGTGCAGCTGATTCTGCCTCTCCAGTAGACACGACCACTCTTCTTAAATTTTCCATTAATTAAGAATGTGTCGTTCGCAATATGCTCCTTAAGCCGAGCGGTGAACGCTGTGTGCATCGCATTGCTCGCCGTCGGAGCCTCATCATCGACAAGCCACATCCCGTATTCAAATAGATGATCCGTCCATTCAGATTTGCCGGTCAGATATTCTGAAGCCTTGATTCCACCACCGAATAAACCCCCGAGTATAATAGTGTTATACAAGGTTTTCCCGCAATTTGGAGGACCGACTAAAAAGTGTGCGTGGCCACGCTTGGGTGAACCTGATTGTGCGTTTAAATAAGCATGCTTGAGCCAAGCTAATTCATACTTCAACTGTTTTTCGCCAAGCATATGCTTCATCCATTTTGCAATGACTGGAAATTCTACCCCCCACTCGCCAGCTTGATCGGCGGGAGTTAATGGTCTGACCCGTGCGGTATTAAAATAAGTTCGGTTCTCATGCTTAACAATTTGCGATTTCACAAAGCAGAAAGGTAAACCCGCTTCTATTCTTTTCGCTGTGTTAATTTGAAACAGAGCCTGTTTTACTTCGGATACATTTTCGTGGCGAGCGGGTCGGCCAGATAGATTATGTCGGCATTGCAGATCGAGCATGCACTCCTCTTTGTTATTTATGAAATATGATCCGCTACCATCTTCGATAAAATAGTTCCGTCCATCATACCAATAATTTTTAATCGCTTCACCAATTCGTCCGACTTCATAGTTACGAACGAATTCGTTACTGGTAATTTCAGCCCAAGTATAGAATCCCTTCGGCATGTTAAATACCTGCATACCGGTCTCTCTGACGATTGCGGCATTTTTAGTCTTATGTTGTCCACCTGGATCCCAAAAGGTCGGTCCTCGACTGCCCTCAACAAATTCTGTAGGCCATCCGTTGTCAGGCCAGACTCGTTGAATCTCAGCGTAAACTGCCTCAAGCGGAATGACGACACCCTGACCCCGAAAGTCGGAAGATTTAGTCGTTTCATACTGCCAATAATGAAGCATAGCAGTCGGAATTCGTGCGTCAGGACTAACTTTTTTCCAGTTATGTCCGTGCAATAAGTAATGTTGTCTTTTAAATATGCCGGAATCAAATCCGCGAGCTATAGCATCTCGCCCGTCAAGCTTCAGCTCTTTGGCCAAGCGTCCAAGGAATTTCTCATTGGTCTTGCTCCCATGGCAAAAGATTGGATCTTCAAAGAACCAAACTGCATGGATGCCTCCGCTATAGCTTCTTGATATATAATTAACCGGATATTCATGATCAATCATCCGGCGGACAATTTCCTCGAATTCCTCATCTGTAAAATCTGCATCCCAGTCCACGGTAACTCCATGGAGATACCGCATGGGATTCGCTTCACTAACACGCTGTCCGGGGTCAACTCCTTCGCCGGTAGAATATGCGCAGTAAACTGTGCTCGGGCTAGCAGCCCATGCTTTAAACTCAGTAGTATTTCTAAACTCAGGAAGGTCGAATTCGACTTCCCAAGGTTTAGATTTACTGACCTGACTAGCCCGTAGATTTGGTATTGCGAACAGTTCCATCCAATAAAATCTCCTTTAATACTCGTTTTACCTCTAACTCTAAATCTGACTCATAACATGAAATATTTCTAATTTCATAATTTATAAGTTCAGAATTTATACCCGCCTCAGAAATGTGTTCGGGAGGAGCTATATTGTCCAACCCGCGAACGACACGAACAACGATCCCACCGTTTGCTCGAATCATCGCCGCCTCATTTGCGAATCGAACATCATCGATTACATAGCTCTGTCCGTGCTCTAAATGCTTTTCGAGCGACGCAACCCAAATATTTTGAGACACCAACGTTCTCCCAAATTCTGTACCTAAAAGCTGCATCAGCTCTCGTGGGCTTTTGCCAAATTCTGGAATGATCTCTTCCTTTTTTTCGGGGTTGTACAATTCGTCATCGGACAGCCCCATCGCTGACAGCATTAATTTGATTGGTGTTGCAAAACTCTTAATCCCATAGCCCCATTCCTCAGCTATTATTCGACCAACAGTTGACTTGCCACACCCTTTTTTTCCAGTAAGTCCTATTATCATTTTGTGTATTGTTTTGTAATTATTGCCTCGGATGCCAACGGTACATTCCGCATCCATTCAGGGCCGTTGCCCATTATTTTTTCAATTGCTGATTTAGATTCTTCCGCCATATCTTCGGGTACTTCCACGACAACTTCATCGTGTACATGAAGAACTATCTTAAATCCCGCATCGGTTAAGCGATTCATGATGTATCCGAAACAATCCCGAGCTAAAGCCTGAACGCTGTTCTGAAACAGATTAGCTCCGTACATCTTCGTCCGACGAATCGATCCTTTTTGAGTCGCACATGTTACGCCATCGGGCTCATGCCGACAGCGGAAATACTTAAGCGTCCGGCCGGAGGGCAGAAGAATTTCAAAATCATCCCCTTCACCCGCAGTTTGCTTCAGCTCAATATCCAAACTTTTCCAAGCCCGCGTAATCTTCTGATTCTTGTCGCGAAAATCCATGACTTGGATAAAGGCATTGACCCATTGACGACGGTCTTCGGTCGGCAGTTGTGGGTAAAGTGTCGCTTTTCCGGGCATGTACTTTCCGGCATATTCCTGAAATCTTAATTCATCCGCACGACTAAAATCCTGATCGAGAATTTGTGTCTGACCATATAGCGCGACAGTATCTGCAAATTTAGACCACCCACTTCCGTAGCCCAATTGAAGAACTCGAACCTTGGCCAAAAGATAAAGCTCAGGATCCTCATCCTTTAATTTCCCGCCTGTCCATCCCATTGTCTGCCGAGCATGAGCTTCATATGGACTCATGCCTTTCGCTACAAGCTGCAAGAAATCAGTATCACCAGCAAGGAACGCAGTTAATCTTGGCTCAATCTGAGAAAGGTCGGATACTATCAGAGTATTCCCATCTCCAGCCGATATGCAGTTACGAATGTTGACTCCGTATTTTGATTCTCTCGGGAGATTCTGAACATTAAAGCCAGCGTCGCCACTCCATCTTCCGGTAGCATCCGCTCCGAAATACTTCATGTTGTATGACATCTTGCCTTCCGGTGTCAGTCGATCTTGCATAGAGCGTAACCGTTTCAAATGCATATTGATTCGGTTGTAATTCTGCATATCTGCAACAAACGAAATCTTATCGCCATTCTCTTTAATCCATTCTTCAAGAACCGGGCTATCTTTCGCCAAGCTTTTGGGGGGTTCAATACCAACCTTCCGGCACTCAATCGCTAGGGCTTTCTTCGAATAGACTACATACTCTTTCTTGGTGTCGGGATCAATTTCACCGTACCAAGGAAGTGCCTTCTTTGCTTCGAATAATCTTTTCTCAAGCGTGTTAATTGAATCCTGCATCAGATTAACATCTATCGGTAAGCCTTCATAAGCCATCGCTCGTGTCGCCCTGCTCAGTCGCTTCTCTTCCTCAGGCCACTTGTCAGAATATTTTTCCCATATTTGATATGTGTATTTCGCGTCGTCCAGTGCGTACTGAAGAACTTCTTTGGCCTCGTCTAGTGCGATCATGTCGTCCCAAGTCTTACCCTTCATGTTCGTCCGGACTCCCTTGTCCATTTCGACTCCAAGAATCTCTTTGGCTGAGCCTTTTAAGTTTCTTTGGAATTGGAAATATACGCACATGTCCGCGGAGCATTCCCATGTGACTTCTAATTTCTTCTTACGTCTGCTCATACTGATATCTCCGTTGGAATTATCCCAAGCTCCTGGCATCGTTCAAAAACTCGTTGGTCGAAAGACGCATTGTGTGCGATCAAGGTGTACCCATCCAACCGCTTCCAGTCGAAGTCCTTGGTCATCCCGACATATTCAAATTCGGGACAGTAGATTGATACTAGGTACGCATCGAATTCCGGATGTGTGACATATTGGTAGGTCGAACTTCCCGCTATTGAGTAATCCTTCGAATAAAAGGTCTCAAAATCTAGTGCTGCTACTTTTTTATTTTTCATAATTGTGGTGTGTGGTTTTTATGAAATGGTTAACTGTCGCGGTAGTGGGGACTGGAGAACACAAACTCCAGCCCCCGACACACCACAACTAATCGATATGAGCAATTAGCTAAAATCTTTCAGCCATTCGACGAACTTAGGATCATGCTTAGCTCCTTTTTTGAGCTTCGGAGCATGGACGAAGTTATTACCAGCTTTCACCTTCTCAGTGGTAAGCTTAAATGATCCGGTATTAATACCATCGCGGTAATACATTTTTGCTGCTGTAAAAATCGGTACCGCTGCATGTTTATAAGCTGTTCCTTTGATTCTCCACAATGCGAAGGCATAATTATTTCCGTCATGCTCGAATGGGAAATCATCAGGGTTATCTCCTTTTATGCAGACCAGTGCGTCAGCGATTGCTTTCCAACTTGCGGGAGTGCCATCCTGCCAAACAAAGGTGGCATCCGGATCGGCTTCAAGAACTTCTTTTTTCGTATTCATAATACGAGGAATCTCGCCGCTGTCCCACTCGATGTTTTCTTCGAACATTTTACCAATGCGGCATACGGTAAATTCTACCTCTTTATCACCGTCACTGATTTCAGTTTCACCATCAAGAACGATGGTACCTTTTTTATAGGTTTCGGATAATGCTCCTACGCCTTGAGCTATCTGTAATCTTGGAAACGATATATCGCTCGCATCGAAGTCACCGACCAAACCTTGTCCGGGCTGAATAGCCAAAGATGCGGTTGGGGAACCTTCAATAATATCTCCTGCTGCTTCCGCATCGGAGGTCGTTTCACTTACTTTTTCACTTAATGTTGCTTTTGCCATTTTATTATTTTGTTATTTTGTATTTGTTTGTATGCTGAATGTAATACACTCAGATTAAAGATTTTGGGACTTGCGGAGGTATGGAGATCTCTCCCTGTCCTCTTCCGATGCGATAACATCGGCCTCTTCAAGGCTCAGTTCTATGACCCCGCGAGCAGTTTTCTTGGTTCCACGCTCCAGTTTCTCTGCATATTTTTTCGCCAAGGCTGATACGGAAACGCTGCATGCGCTCATAAAATCATCGGGGTTCATGATGTGCTCCAGTGCCTCGTATGCTTCTTGCGCATCCTCGATTTTTGCGGTCGCATTCCGGTAATGCAGATTATACCCGGGAATTTCCTCCCCTTTTTCAACTGCCAACTTCAAAGCCTGTTTCTTTGCAGCAGCCTGCCATTTATCGACTACTTGAGCTACATTGAGCATGCGAGACAAGACCATCGGATCCTCGACTTTTTCGGGGCTGTAGTTCCCCCACAAAGTCATCTCGAAATCGGTTACGCTCTCACTGTATTTCTTGGCGAGCGGAAGCAGTTTATCCGATAGGGCAGGGCATGAAAGCTTATGCTTACAATAACGACAGCCTTCACTATTAGGAATAGCTTCCCGATTTTCTAGCTCAACTTCTGCCTTCTCAATAATTAAATTAATCCGAAGCCGGATATCTTCCATGTCTTCTCGCTTGTAAGTGTGAGTCAGTATCTCATCACGACGAGGGAGAATGAAATGTACGGTAGCGGTCTTAAGCTTTGGGAATTTATCCATAACCCCCAGAGTATATGCCTGACCCTGGATGTTTATCTCACTATCATCTACTTCTCCTCGTCCGTATTTATAATCAACCACATCCGCGTGGTCTCCCTTAATGCTGACAAAATCAACTGTTCCAAATATCGTAGCCATCTTTTAAAATCCTTTGTAAATTGTTATCCATCCTAAATGCGTAAATCGGTATCTCCTCATCAACTGTCCTTACGAGCAAACTCTCTCCTCTTTGAATAAGGGTCTGCCCGATAACAATCTTCCTATCGAGCAATAGAGTGAGCTCATAACCATCAATTGGGTTGTCAGTGCTTTGCCGAATCGCTCCCTCAATTGATGAGTACCCATCATCCATGCTTGATGCTGACTCGTAGCTCTTTATAGATATCATCTGCGGCTTCCTCCAAGGGTTTAATATAGTCTAGGCAAGAGATTACTAATCTCATCTGCTCCTCATCCAAGCCGTCGAGATTTCCGGTCTCAGCAGCTTCATGAAGCTTAGTTCCTTCCTCAGCAAATGGATTGGTCTCGTTACTACTTCTATAGCTCGGGCAAATCTCCACATATTTTAATGTGCTCGGCCCAAGCTCGTGATGTTCTTCTGGACTACTCATCTTTGTCAGCCTCCTCCTCCCTTATAACGTTAAGTAAACCTTCTCGAATGGCGATTGAAGCATAATCATCATCGGTGGCTTCTTCCTTACCCCAACGAACAAGGATGTCCTTGGTCTCGTCTTCCATTTCGAGCTCTAGTTTTACATGCATCTCATCCTCCTCGGATACAATTTTAATAATTGGCAAATCCTTATCCTCGCTCATTTCTTTAGCTCGTCCAGGGCTCCAGCCATTTCTAGAAGCACGGTGTACATGCTCTTAATCTCCTGCTGCAATGTGTGGATCTGCATTTCCTGAAATGCGGTATATGCAATCAGGGAATTCTCTCCGGGGTGATTTTTTTCTTGGATCGATATCATACTGGATATCTTTTCCTTCAGCTCATTAAGTAATTCTAAATTATCTTCCGGAAGCTCGTCCAAGTTATTTATCGTTTTAAATTTGGATCTCGTAGGATCCGGATCATGTTCGGGTTCAAATCTCATATTTTTTGTGTGGTGTGTGGTTATCTGTTCTAGTTAAAGTGTTATACGAGCGTATAACAAAACGCAATTATAAAAATGGTCTTCGAATGAGCTTTTCGCTCTGAGGCGCTTCAGTACTGGCCGAGCGCTCGACATTTTTTTTCATAAGCCGACGGACTAAAGTCAAAGGTCGGAGGATTATAGCTATTATTTTTGTTTTCATATTAAATGGAGCTCCCAATCAGATTCGAACTGATGACCCCTTCCTTACCATGGAAGTGCTCTACCAACTGAGCTATGGGAGCAAAAATGCGAGAGGTGCCTGACCTACAATACCACTTATATCCCATGGCACCCCCCGCATGTAAAATTGGGGGTGTTATTAATAATGTTAGATTCAACCCAAACATTCACCCCCCTAAAATTGGTGGAGCCGATCGGGATCGAACCGACGACCTCCTGAATGCAAATCAGGCGCTCTTCCAACTGAGCTACGGCCCCTTGTAAATTCATGAATTATAACTTTCCCCCTGCCAGATGTAAATCGGTGTCATTTCACCTACATAAGCAGTTCCTATATTAAAATCGAAATACTCGATGGATTCATCCATGGACATCTCGTCCCGTATAATCATTACTTCAAGCATACGTTCTATAGAATAAACAGCTCGACCATCCGCGTAGTTCTTACCAATAATACATTCATCAAATCCGTCTGCTAAAAGTACATCATCAGCAAAATCCCACTCGCTTCTGTAATTTATCTGATTATTTTCAGTTACCGAATTCATAATATCGGATTCATCTCATCGTCATTAATGAGATCTATATTTTTAAGCTTCGCTCTTACAGCTTTGCAGACACCCATTTCAACGGTGTCATTTGCAAATACTATCTTCTGAATGCTTGGAGTCTTACCGGTTGCACGGTGAACTCGTCCCAACGCCTGGCGCAAATCGATTGCGCTAAAGCTCGGGGAGATGAGAGACACTCTCGGGAAATTGCCATGTTCATCATGCAAACTTAATCCGGTACCACCCGCCTGAGTCATGCACAGGCAGATGCGTGTCTCATCACGCTGAAACTTTTTAACCTCAAGCATGCGGGTCATCTGATCCTGTGCACCGTAGACAAAACTAATCTCCCCAATGCCGGAAAGTCTTTTAGTCAATGCCTCAAGCGTTGCCCGAAAATTAACAAATATAACAACCGAGTTCCCACTCTCAATGGCATCCTTGGTAAGCTCCTCAAAAATAGGAACCTTGTATAATTCAACTTCCTGACGAGCCCGAAGCTGTAAAGTCAATGGAGTCTCCTCATCATTGGCTTTTTTCTTGGCTAATTCATCAAGCTCAGCCTTGAGATCAGAATATATTAAATCGATATCCTTATGCGATGATTCGCCTAAATCATATCCATCAGCTACTATCAGAGTATCAGGGAACGAGCCGGGGGGCAGATCCTTAATCCGAATCCTGCTCCCCCGACCTTCCTTATAGATGTGATCATGAAGACGCTTAAGTACGCTGGCATAACCCTTGAAGGTCAGGCCACCGAAGACTCCACGCTTACATCCATTTTTGAGACACCAATTCCACCAACCCGCATCGTCATGTAAGTCGAGCAGATATCCCAACGCCCGCATCTCTACAGGGTTGGAACAGCTCGTTGCTCCCAAGGAAAGGGTAGGGATACCTCTCTCCTTAGCCGCAATCATTAGCTTGCTGTTCTCACTCTTGGCGCTTTTGCATCTATGATCCTCATCAAATATGAGTAAGCATTTGTTCGGATCAATAGACCATTTTCCAGCCCGTTTCGTTTGTTTGTTTTTGGAATAGAACTCCGTGTTCCCATTACGAATTTTTTCGTAATTGAAAACATGTGGGACTTCATACAAAAATTTATAGATCCACTCCGTCCAACTCGGGACAACAGCCTTAGGGCAAACGACGAAGGGCTTAAGACCAAGGCGACGGGCGACGGTCAGAGCAACGACCGTCTTACCCGTTCCGGTATCACTACCGTCCTTAGCATAACCATTAACCAATAAAGATGTTATGAGCTTTTCAGAATGTTCTTTCTGATAATCAAAAAGACTAGGGCATGTAAATAGTGTCTCCGCTTTTCTTGATTTCATTAATTTGCTGGAACATTTCATCTTCTGTAACTCCTTCCCGTTTATTTAAAATTGACATATATTTCCACAACTTGCGCAGTGCGGTTTCCTCAACCTGACGAACTCGCTCGCGGCTAACGCCCATGACATCAGCGATTTCCTGGAGCGTGTAACTCCTCTCAGCTTCCGGGTCATACCAGTGCTCAACTTCTTCCTTGTTATCATCAAGCAGCCTTGTGCTTCTTGAGCCCATCATAAACTCTCTCAAGCGGTTGTCGGCGTCGGTGCAATCCTCCTTGTGATTGTTTATCAAGCCACCTTTTCGGTTCAGGGCGACGGCCTTTGTGGGCTTCGTAGAAGTCCCGGAGCATTTTGGTTTCTTCCGCGATGATCGCGAGGTCTTCTTGGAAGTACTCCCTCGTCGTGAAACGGATTCCGCAAGTAGGGCAGTGACGACGTCGTCGTGTGTATTTTTCAACTTGACGGGTCTCCTTGCAGTACGTGTTCGTTGTGCAAATCGGACAGTTCATCGTTGAGCTTCCCCCGTATGAACTGGATATCCGCGTCCCTTGATGAGAGCAGAGCGGTGTCCTCGTCGATATAGACTACCGGTCGAGAGCTCTCCAGTTCCTCCAGCATCCCCTCGATTTTCCGGATCCTGTCGAGCACGCCATCTACGGCTGTCTCCATTTGCATTATTTGATTCGCCAATCTTTGTGTTGTTCCTTCCATAAGGGCAGGGATCTCCTTTTCTATAAGTATAATTGTGAGCGTATGGCTCGATTGTTTGTTTAAGTTCTGTCTGTTGCTTGCACGATGCCATCGAGCAGAGTCCTAGTATGTATGCTAGCTTGATCATGACTGCCTCATCATTTTGGTGTGGCTAAAATCATAACCAACCATGGTGCAAAAGTTCTCGCCTTTGGTCTTAGCCTCTCGGTCATTGGTCGCAGGGAGGAGGCAGACGGACTTGGTTCGCATGCGACCATTCTCTTTTTCAAAAGCATGGACGCTGTAATTCTTGTACTTTTTCTTCACCCTTCCTGATTCCATACTTCCTCCTCCATTGATGTGAGCATGCGATTTATCTGATCGCGTAACTCGCTATTCAATTTCTCAGTACTCTGACCCGGCATGCTGTGATCCATAATGTGGCGGAGCATGTTAGCTGATACGCTAATCATCGCATGAGCCGCATCATCCATTCCAATCCGATCATCAAATTGATTGAACACAATCTGAAGACCTTGAATGAAGAGCTTCATGTTCTCCTCATCGGCGGTGTCGTTTAAGTGTACCTTAATCATTCCGTTGCCTCCGGGGAGAATCCGTAATTCGCATGGGTGTTACAGAAATTAATAAGCTCAAGCTTTTTGGTTCCGATCTCGACGGTCAGGGCGCGAACGCTCTTGTCACCATCAAATACCTCACCGGCTTTATGACGCTTGACCCAAACCCTATTGGCTTCGGCCTTCGATGTGAACCATTCAAATCCGGCATGCTCGCCATCATCGGTGGTGTAACTATTTTGGTAGATTTTCATAATTTCATGCGACCCATGTTTCGGTTAATAGATTCCCGTTGTTCTTCCCCTTTGCGAATGAGCGCTCGGCCTATTTTTCGTCTAGTTTTATCAGACATATAAATGCAGCTCTCTAATTTGCACACCCATCGGTAAACAGTGTCATCGTCTAATTTATAAAAAGGAGTTTTAAATATTGTTTCTTTAAGCCCCATCACTCGTATCCTTTCTGATGATCAAAATCGATGCATGGCTCGGGCTCCGATACCGGGCCCCATAATTCCTCATCAATCTTCTTCCCAAGGTAATCATGCATTTCCCGTTGGACGACGGATATAGCTCTCGGGCCTCGGGCCGCAAGCTCTTCGGTCCAGATCTCTAGCTTGGATAGGATCTCGTCGTAGTCGTTTGATTCTCTTTCGCGGATCATGCCGATACCTCCTCAACGCCGTCAAAGCCAAGAAGCTCAAGCGACTGGGTTAATAAGATGTCGGCTTTAATCCATACGCTGTCGAATGGGGCGGAGGATGATGCATCATCATCATCATCGCGCCATGCGGAGGTTTGAAAGCGGTAAAGCTCAAGGATTAATTTCTTAACCGCCTTCTCGGTATAGGGCGGCAGTTTATCTATATCATTTTCTATGCTCATATTTTGGTGTGTGGTTTTTTTTTGGTTATTAAATCTCGGGGATTGCTGTCCCCGGTGAACTTTTGATTTGTTTCGCTAAGGTAGAATAATGTTATACATCCGTCAAACTTTTTTTAATCTTTTTTTTTCTACATACCCTTTTCCCGAGCCAAGCCCTCTATTAATGCGCCTCGCAGGCCGACGGATAAAAGATCTAAATGTCCAAGAACTTCGGATCCGAACTTGCAAACCTCACCGGTTACCCCCTCATCGACATCCAACTCCAAATGAAATGGCCGGTCGGCTCCTTCATCATGTACGATCTTTAATACCCGGATTTCTCCGATTATCTCATGTCCGTCCGCGTTATAATTTGGTGCCTTATCCATCTTCTTCTCGTTATCTGTCATAATTTAAAAATACATATATCGGTGTTCTTCCCTCGTCGCCTACATGGCTCCCATCAATGTTATACCAAAAGAAATCCAGGGCATCCTCATAATCCATCTCATCGCGAACCATGAGGACTTCTATCATGGCATCGGCATCATAGATCGCACGATCCTTGCTATCCTTGCCAATGAGGCAGCCATCAAATCCATCTGCTGTTATCATGGCCAATCCCTGGTTATAAAATCCAAGAGGATTAATCCTCCAACTATAAAGGAGGCGATTAATACCATGTCCGTCATGCTACTCTCTCCCGTTTCCAGTAATCCATTATTAATACCGCATCCGCCGTCGCATTGGTTATCTTCAAATCGGGATGCAATCGGATCGCATTATCCTTAAGCATACGCTTCCGTTCCGTATACCCCATCTTAGGCCGCAAGCCCTGCAACCCTTTCTGCCAAGCCTGAGGCCGAATGAGATGGGTCGGAAATCCTTTTGCCCGGCTCATGCCAACTATAAATCCAAAATTATATCCGAGCTTGAAACTCGATGCATTGCTCGTTGCCGAGCTGACAAAGGAGGGGACATCTTCAATGACGACCTCATAGCTGGAGGACAATAGAGGTTCCAATATTTCCAAGTACCCGCTCTCTGTCCTAAAGCTATGCAATTCAATCGAGCCATTGGCATGGAGAACCGATGCTCCACCAGCCTTGCCCGGATCAAATGCTACTATTCCTAATCTGTTTTCTGCCTGAGCTTGCATTTCAATAAATAATCGTGAACAGCTTTTCGTACAATTTGGCTGGGCGTAGTCATCAGGTCATCGGCCAAAAGTCGCAGGCTGGAGGCTAAACTATCATCCATGCGAACATTAATTTGTTTCGTTTTTCGATTGCGCATAACACTGTTATGCATTGATATACAAAGG
>JACLAB010011587.1_pt1 | contig 15546 bp, 15 predicted proteins | sample 8027921 | NCBI WGS metagenome assembly JACLAB01 (sample SAMN15725117, study PRJNA655200) | protist metagenome | isolation source: fluorescence activated cell sorting (FACS) single amplified genomes of... | place: USA: West Boothbay Harbor, Gulf of Maine | collected 2000-07-19 | reverse complement strand
TAATTTTTTTAACTAAAATAGGAGAATATATGAGAAAATTATTATCTTCATTTATGATTCTTGTAGCTTTTATATTTACTGCATTACCTGCATTTTCAGGAACAGTAGTTATAGAATCATGGAGAAATGATGATGCTGATGCTTGGAATGATAAAATTATTCCTGCATTTAATGCCAAATACCCAGATATAGATGTCGTCTTTCAAGCCACAATACCAGCACAGTATTCAGCAAGTATTAGTGCAAAACTTGAAGGTGGAAATGCTGGTGATTTAATAACCTTAATACCTTTTGATGCCTCACTTAAATTATTTAACAGAGGTTGGTTAGCTTCTTTAAATGGCTTAGGTGGATTAGAAAATTATCCCCAGGTAGCTAAAGATGCTTGGAGTACTGATGATCAAAGCGATCTCTTTGGAGTGCCTATGGCTTCTGTGTCCCATGGATTTATGTATAACAAAGATATATTCAAAGAACTTGGTTTAAGTGTTCCAAAAACAGAAAGTGAATTTTTTAAAGTATTAGAAAAAATTAAATCTGATGGAAATTATATCCCACTAGCAATTGGTACTGCTGATACATGGGCTATATCTACTATGGGTTTCCAAAATATTGGTCCTAATTATTGGGATGGTGAAAAAGGACGTAAAGGAATTTTGACTGGTGATGAAAAATTCACAGATGATCATTATGTTAGTCTTTTTGAAACACTTGGTAAATGGAGTAACTATATGGCTGATGGATATCAAGCACAAACATATCCTGATAGTCAAAACTTATTCACTTTAGGTGACGCTGCAATTTATCCAACAGGCTCATGGGAGATTTTTACATTTTCTCAAAACGCTGATTTTGAATTTAGTGCTTTTGCTCCACCAATCCGTGATGGACAATCTAATTGTTATATTGATGATCATACAGATATTGGTATTGGTCTTAACTCAAAAGCTAAAAATCCAGCTGAAGCAAAAGTTTTTTTAGAGTGGTTAACTGGTGCAGAGTTTGCAGAAATTTTTGCAAATGAAGTTCCTGGTTTTTTCCCACTTCATTCTCATTCAATTTCAGTTAATGATCCAGTTGCAAAAGAGTTTATAAGCTGGAAAGACACATGCGATACAACTATAAGAAATAGTTATCACATTGTTGGAAGAGGTGAGCCAAATTTAGAAAGCGTATTGTATGAAGTAGTTTCCGGTGTTGTTAATGGAACTGTTAGTCCAACTGAAGCAGCTAAAAGAGCTGAAGCTAGTTTAGCTAATTGGTACGAACCACATCAATAATATTAATAAATATTTGTGGCGATTTTTATCGCCACAAATTATAAACACTCTTTATTAATAATACTCAATAAAAAACATGAAGAAAAAATTTCCATTTCACATTATAGTTTTTCTTTTCCCCGCTTGTTTTATTTATTCAATCTTTATGATTTACCCTCTTATAGACACTATGAGAGTTAGCCTTTATACTCAAAATTTATTGGGTGAAAATATGGATGACTCTACGGGTGTTAGAGCTTTTATAGGTTTAAGAAATTATTATGATCTATTTTTTAATGATACCTGGTCTTGGCATTTTTGGAATGCTCTTAAAAATAATATATATTTTTTTCTTTTGCATATTTCCATTCAAACACCAGTAGGTTTACTAATAGCTGCTTTTTTATCAAATAAAGAGTTAAAATTGAAGAGCACATATCGTACGTTAATTTTTTTACCAGCCATGATGTCTATAGTTATAGTAGGTTATATTTTTAATTTAATTCTATCTTCTTTATGGGGTATCCCCCAAACTCTTTTAGGTTTAGTGGGGTTGGAAGATTATGTTCAACCCTGGTTAGGGTTAAAAGGATCTGCATTAATAACTGTTTCACTAATTTCTATATGGCAGTTTGTTGGAATTCCAATGCTGCTTTTTTATGCTGCTCTTGTTAGCATTCCAGAAGAAATACTTGATGCAGCAAAAGTTGATGGATCATCTGGATATAATACATTTTGGAAAATAAAATTCCCTCTTATTTTACCTACAATTGGATTAATGTGTGTATTAACTTATGTTGGAAATTTTAATGCATTTGATTTGATTTATGCAATTAAAAATATCTATGCTGGCCCCGAGTTCTCTACTGATTTAATGGGAACTTTTTTTTACCGTACATTTTTTGGTTACCAGCATCAGTTGGGTAATCCTACAATGGGCGCTACAGTTGCATCGACAACTTTTGGAATTATTTTAGTCGGTGTATTAATTTATTTATACGCATTTCAAAAACGTATTACTAGGTACCAATATTAATGAAAAATTTATCATCTAAGTTTAATTCCACTATTATGCATTCAGTATTAATTTTTTATACATTAATTTGTTTATTTCCTGTTTACCTCCTTGTAAATAATTCATTTAAATCAAGAAGAGCTATTTTTAAACAACCACTCTCACTACCTAATGAAGAAACTTTTAGTTTGGCAGGTTATTTAAAAATGTTCTCTAGAATTGATTTTGGAGTTTTTTTTTATAATTCGATAACGGTAACAATTATTACCCTTTTCTTTGTATTACTTTTTGGCGCCATGGCAGCTTGGGCTCTTTCAGAATACAAATTTAAAGGAAATACTATGCTTGGATTATATCTTGCTTTTGGTATTATGATTCCGATTAAATTAGGAACAGTAAGCATCTTGCAATTAATGAATTCGTTAAATTTAGTTAATTCTCTAACTGGTTTAATCATTATTTACATAGCGCAAAGCCTTCCTTTAGCAATTTGGATTCTAACTGAATTTATGAAGCAATTAAGTAATGAACTTAAAGAAGCTGCTAGATGTGATGGAGTGAATGAATACCAACTATTTTTTTATATAGTTTTACCTCTATTACGACCACCAATGGCAACTGTTGGTGTATTTACAATGGTGCCTGTATGGAATGATCTTTGGTGGCCTTTGATTTTGGCACCATCTAATGGAAAACAAACCGTTATATTGGGTATGCAACAGTATATTGGTCAATATGTAACTAATTGGAATGCAATTTTTGCCTCACTTTCCCTAGCTTTAATTCCTGTAATTATATTTTATTTAATATTCTCTAGACAATTAATAAGAAGCATTACTGCTGGAGCTGTTAAATAGATTGCAAAAATAATTAATGAATAGAAACAATAAAATTCTTATAAAAAAAATAAAAGGTTCTTTGATAGCTTCATGTCAACCAGTTCCTAAAGGTCCCTTAGACTCCCCATCTTTTATCCTGGCCTCTGCAAAAGCATCAATTGTAGGTGGGGCTAGTGCATTAAGAATAGAAGGTTTTAGAAATTTAAAAATTATAAAAAAAAATATAAAATTACCAGTTATTGGTATTAAAAAAAGAGTTACTAATAAATACCCTATAATCATTACCCCTTTAATAAGTGATGTAGAAAAATTAGCAGAATTAGGAGCTGAAATAATAGCTTTTGATGCAACTTTGAGAAATAGACCTTTTGCAGTTAGTAAACTAATTTCAACAATTCACTCATGTAAAAAAATAGCTATGGCAGATTGTTCAAATATTAAGGATGCCATTAATGCCATTGAAAATGGTGCTGATATTTTATCAACAACTCTTTCTGGTTATACAAGTGATAAACCAAGCCCAAAATATCCTGATTTTAAGCTATTAAATAATTTAATTAAAAAATTTAATGTCCCAATAATAGCTGAGGGTAGGTTTAATACACCTGTTTTTTTTAAAAAGGCTATTAAGGCTGGAGCTCATTCAGTTGTTGTGGGTACTGCATTAAATAGGGTTGAAATAATTACCAGATCTTTTTTGGATGAAAATTAAAAAAATATATATTGTTACTATTGATGTTGGAGGTACCAAAACCAATATCGGTTATTTTTCTAATGGAAAGCTTGTTAAAACTATTAGGTTCTCAACTAAAAAATTTGGGCCAGAAAATATAAATAAAATTTCTGAAATTTTATTTAATTCAAAAAAAAAAATATCAGCAATTTGTTTGTCACTTACTGGATTGATAAATAATAGAGGTTTGTGGAATCCTATAAATAAGAAAACGTTAGGTGATTTTAAAAATTATCCTGTAATAAAAATATTAAAAAAACTTTTTAGTGTTCCAATTTATGCATTAGGAGATACTCAGGCAGCTGCATTAGGAGAGATGTATTATGGTAATGGAAAAAAATTAAGAAATTTTTTTTATTTAACAGTATCTACAGGAATTGGAGGAAGTATAATTTATGATAAAAATTTATTTGATGGTAAGATATCAGATATTGGCTCAATTGGGCATAGTGTTATAAAACATAATGGTAGAGCTTGTGGTTGTAGTAAAAAAGGATGCCTAGAAGCCTATTCTTCTGGCAATGCTCTAATAAAAAAAAGTAATATTAAAAAATGTAAAAATACTAAAGATCTATTAACAAAATTTAATAATAATGCTCAAACTATAAAAATAGTTAATGAAGCAGCATCTATGTTAGTTCAAAGCATAATTAATGTTAATGTATTAATTAGAATGGATAATTTTATAATTGGTGGAAGTGTTGGGCTTAACCCGTATTTCTATAAAACAATTATGAATCAATTAAAGAATGTTGAGTCTTCTATAAAAATCAAAAAAGCAAAACTTAAATCAAAAGCTGAATTATATGGGTGTTACGCATATATAAATAAAAGGTTATATCTAAAAAAATGACAATTTCAAATAAAGTATCTGGTAAAATTATTAATTATAACAGCTCATTTTTAGGTGAAATTATATTTGATGAAAATATTATCAATATCAATAAGTCTGAAGAAGTAAATGGAGTATATTATATCATACCAGGTTTTGTGGATTTACATTGTCATGGTGGCGGAGGCTTTGACACAATGGATGGTGCTCAAGCAATTAAAAAAATGTCATCTTATCATTTATCAAAAGGCACAACATCTCTTTTGGCTACTACTTGGACGAGTTCATTTGATCATACTTTTCAGGCGTTAAGTGACTTTAATTCACTAATAAATATTAGTTCAAATCTTTTAGGAGTTCATCTAGAGGGTCCGTTCATTAGTTCTGAAAAGCTTGGGGCTCAGCCAGATTTAACAATTAATCCATCAATTGAATTTATTGAAAAAATTAATAAAATTGCTAATATAAAAACAATTACATTAGCTCCTGAAATAGAGGGTATGGATCAGTTTATCCCTTTTTTAATTGATAAGGGCATTAATGTACAGTTTGGTCATACTCTAGCTCAAAGTGAAGCATGTAAAAGATATATGAATTTAAATAATATTAGTTTTACGCATTTATATAATGCTATGTCTGATAATAATCATAGAAATCCTGGCGCTCTCTCTGCTGCTTTAAGTAGTGGACAATTTGCTGAAATTATTTGTGATTTGAATCATGTTAGTAGCGAGGCTATTTTAATTGCAAAAAAATGTATTCCTGATCTCTATGCAATAACAGACTCTATCGCTGCAACAGGAATGAAAGATGGCAAGTATAATTTTGCTAATGTTGAAATAGAAAAAAAGAATAATAAAGTATATTTAACAAATACAAATACATTGGCTGGTAGTTGTATTAACATGCATGAGACTTTTTTAAATTTATTAAAGTTAAATATTTCTTTGCAGGATGCAGTAAGGATGACCAGCTATTCTGCATCAAAATATTTAAATCAAAATGATATAGGTTCTATTGATATTGGAAAAAAAGCAAATTTTCTTATTTTGGATCAAGAATTTAATTTAATAAATATTTATTTAAATGGAGCAATAGTCAATGGTTAACTCTTTAGTTTTAGATGAGGCATTAAGTATCCCAAATATTATCGATAATTTTTGTAACATTGATAACAATCCATATCAAGATATCGCTAATTTAATAAACCAAAATAAAATAAAATATGTTGTAACTATTGCTAGAGGTACGTCAGATTGTGCTGCATTATATAGCTCCTATTTATTTGCTAAGTATTTAGGCCTCCCAACTTATAGTATGCCTCCTTCAATTATTACCTTAGAACAATCTCAGTTCAATTTTTCAGAAGCTCTAGTAATAGTTATTTCACAGTCTGGAAAAAGTTCAGATTTAGTAGAATGTGAAAAAAAATCTAGATTAATGGGCGCAAAAACAATTATTATTACTAATAATGATAACAGCCCCATTGTTAATCAAGCAAATTATTTCTTTAATATGTTTGCAGGTGAAGAAAAAAGTGTTGCAGCTACAAAAACCTTTACTCAAACTTTATTAGTTTTAATTAAATTAATTTTTATATGCCAAGGTAAAAATAATATTCATGAAGATATTAAAAAATTAAGTGAAATTATGATTAAAGATTCTCAAAACCAGTGGAATGAAAACATTATAGATAATACAATTAATACTGGGTTTATATTAGGGAGAGGTGTAGGATTTGCACTTTCAAATGAAATATCACTCAAATTTAAAGAGTTATGTCAGGAGATGATTGAGCCCTTTAGTAGCGCTGAAGTAATGCATGGACCTAAAAGCTTAATTCAAAATTCTTTTAAACTTTTTATCTTAGGTATGAGTGATAAAAGTGGATTAACTGTTCAGCAGGACATCAGTGAGCTTATAAATTATACAAATTTAGTTTATCAAATGACATCAGATGATAAATTAAAATCAAAATTTTATTATTCCTCTAATAAAATTTTAGAACTAGACTCTGTAATACTAATGTCAAAGTTTTATCCTTGGATCATTCGTTATACTTTGAAAAAAGGACTAAATCCTGATGAGCCACGTTATTTAACAAAAGTAACACAAACTTTTTAATTCTTTGGATAATTTTGATTTAGTTATTGTGGGAGCAGGTTCGGCAGGTTGCATTGTTACAAATAATATAATTAATAGTACAAATTATAAAGTACTCTTAATTGAGGCTGGACCAAGTGATAATAATCCAGTTATTCAAGTTCCATTAGGATACGGAATGACTTTTTATCATAAGAAAATGAATTGGAATTTTTATTCAACAATTCAACATGGACTTAGTAATAGAGAAATATATTATCCTCGTGGAAAAGTTGTGGGAGGATCGGGCTCAATAAATGCTATGATTTATGCACGAGGCTTAAGTTCAGATTATGAGAATTGGAATTTAAACCCAAACTGGTCTTGGAGCAATGTTAAAGCAACCTTTGATGAAATAGAGCACCCTATAAGTGAACAAAATAAAGAATTACCAATCAATAAAATACCTGTTAATGATATAAGTGCACAACATCATCCAATTTTAAAAAACTTTTTTCAAGCTTCTAAAGAATTTAAGTTTGATTTTAATAAACAATTAAAAAGTTCAACTAATAATCAGGTTGGTCATTATAATGTAAATACTTTCAAAGGTTTCAGAAATTCATCAGCAAAATCTTTTTTAAAACCTATTAAAAATAATTCCAACTTAACTATCTTAACAAATACAGAAGTTTTAAAATTAAATTTTAAAGATAATAAAATATGTAGTTTAAATATTAAACATAAGGGCAAAAGTCTTAAAATAAAGCCAAGAATTGGAACCATACTCTCAAGTGGTTCAATTATGACACCTTATTTATTATTGAAGTCAGGAATTGGTAACGCCAATGAATTAAAAAACTTAAACCTACCTGTTAATTTAAATAGTCCACATGTTGGAAAAAATTTACAAGATCATTTGGGATTAGATTATTTATATAAAACTTATTTACCAACATTAAACAAAGATTTAGGTACTTGTAGTGGCAGAGTGAAATCATTTCTAAGATATCTCTATGATAGAAAAGGTCCTCTTTCCTTGAGTCTTAATCAGGGAGGAGGTTACATTAATTGGAAGTCTCTAGATCCTTATCCAAATATTCAATTATACTTTAATCCTATTACTTATTCTGTCTCCTTTAAAGGTAAAAGACCTCTTTTAAAAACTGATAAATTTAATGGGTTTATAATAGGATTTAATTCATGTAGACCAAAAAGTCTTGGAGAGATAAAATTAAGAGTATCTGGTGATGATTATTTACCAAGTATTGATCCAAATTATTTATCTAATGAAAAAGATATACATGATTTATATTCCGCTTTTGATTTTGTAAGAAAATTTTCAGCCAATAAAAATATTAATAATATTATTAAATCACCAGTAAACATTGACCCCATTCACTCAAGTGATGATGAACTTCTTGATCATTTTAAATCAAATGCAACTACCATTTATCACCCATGTGGCACATGCAGAATGAGTAAAAATATAAATACAGGAGTTGTATCTGAAAATTTAAAAGTACACGGACTTGATAATTTATGGATTGTAGATGCTTCTATTATGCCAAATATTACTTCAGGAAATATTAATGCTCCTGTCATGATGTTATCACATTTATCTAGCAAAATTATAATAGAGGAATTAAAACAGAAATATAAATGAAAATTAAAAAGTTAGAAACATTTAGTAAGCCTTATGTTAGCTTTGTTAAAACAACATTAGAAGATGGATCTGAAGGATTTGGTCAGATGTCAACATATCATGCTGATATAACGGCTCAAATATTTCATAAACAGGTTGCACCTTGGGTTTTAGGAAAGTCATGGATGGATTTTAATGATATAGAAAATCTAGTTTTAGAAAAAGAGCATAAATTCCCAGGATCATATTTATTAAGAGCTATTGCTGGTCTTGATACTGCTTTATGGGATTTAAAAGGAAAGCTTGAAGGCAAACCTATAACCTCTCTAATTGGAGGCAGTCCTGGAACTTTAAAAGTTTATGGATCCTCAATGAAAAGAGATATTTCTGCAGAAGATGAAGCTAACCGTTTCAATACTTTATTTGATGAGAGAGGCATTGATGCATTTAAATTTAGAATTGGAGCAGAATGTGGAAGAGGTTTAGATGAGTGGGAAGGAAGAACTGAGGATATTGTTAAAACTATTAATAAATCTTTAGATAATTCAGTAAAAAAATTAGTAGATGCAAATAGTTGCTTCACATCAATACAAGCAATTGAAATTGGCAAATTATTAGAGGATAATAATGTTATACATTTTGAAGAACCATGTCCATATTGGGAACCCGAACAAACCAAAGAAGTTACAGAAGCGCTTTCTATAGATGTTACAGGAGGTGAACAAGATTGTGATTTAAGAATATGGAGAGATATGGTTAATCAAAAAATTGTGAATATCTTTCAACCAGATGTCATGTATCTTGGTGGTTTAACCAGAACTCTTCAAGTAGCAAAACTAATAGAAGATGGAGGATTTATATGCACTCCTCATGCTGCAAATCTATCATTAGTAACAATGTGCACGATGCATTTACTTAAAGCAATACCTAATGCCGGACCTTATCTAGAGCTTTCCATTGAAGGAGAAGATTATTATCCATGGCAACAAGAATTATTTTTAGATAATCCTTTTAAGGTAAATAATGGCTCTGTAACTGTCTCTGATAAACCTGGATGGGGAATTGATATAAACCCTAATTGGATGAATAATGCAGATTATCAAGTATCAGAAGTCAATTAGCTATTTACTTTACACAAAACTAAAAATATAATTTTATAAAGGAGTTTATATGGCAACTTATGAATGTAAATCTTGTGGAATGTCAGTTAATGCAACATGCGCAAAGTGTGATCAACCTCTTGAGAATGACATGCTAACAATAGATGATGGCTCACAAGTTCAAATATCAAAGTGCCCTACAGGTCATGGTAAAATAAAATCACCATTATGTTGTGGGGCAGATATGACCTGTTCTTTAGATTAGAATAAAAAATTATTAATCTGTTTATTAACATCGTTTGATTGTTCAATGGTGGCGCCGTGCTTTGCATTTTTTATAATATATAAAAAACTATTTTGAATCTCTTTACTAATTCCCTCACTCATTAGAAAAGTTGAGCCGACTTCATTTTCACCTGTCATTATCAAAGTTGGCATTTTAAAGTTATTATAATTTATGGGATATAGATCAGAGTTTACAAATATTTTATATGCTGTTAAAAAATCTTTATTATTTTTTTTTTCTAAAAGATCATAAAAAAAGTCATACACTTGAGGATTGTTCTCTAAGTAATTTTGAGAAAACCACCTTTTAATAGAGTCATCAGATATACTCGAGCCATTTAAGGCCTCATTGTATCTTTTTTTGACTATCTCAATTTGTTTTTTTGATCTTTGAAATACACTTGCAATTAAAACTAATTTATTTATTCTTTTATAAAATTTTTCAGTAAAATGTTGCGCTATTAAAGCTCCAATAGAAAAGCCAACAAGATTAATTTTTTCTAATTTTAGTTCATTAATTAAATTTAGTAATTGTTTGCTGTAAACTTCAAAGCTAAGTTCTTTAAGGCCACCATTTGATTGGCCGTGATTAATTAAATCATAAAATAAAACTGATTTTTTGTGAAAGTGTTCTTTTTGTGGATACCACATTGTATTATCTAAACCTACTCCATGGATAAAGATAGTGGTGGGAGACTCTTCTAAGTTACTTAGTTGATAAAAATTGCCATATGAGTCTTTATATTCTTTAAGTTTCATTTAGACCGATGTTTAAAAGAATCTTTTCTAAAACTGTAAAGAGCGTCTGGATCTACCTCAACATTAATTACTGCCGGTTTATTACAAATTAAAGCATCAGATACTGCTGCTTTTAAATTCACTAACTCAGTAACATGATATCCTCTCGCACCATAAATTTCTGCAAGTTTGTGAAATGGAGGGCTATTAATATCTGCTCCAATATATCTTTTATCATAAAAATCTCTTTGGTAAGCTTTTTCAGCTCCCCAAGATTTATTATTCATTACAATAGTTATAGTGTTAATTTTATGATGAACTGCCGTTGAAAGTTCAGATACTGTCATTCCAAACCCACCATCACCCATCAAGCTGAATACATGAGACTCTGGTTTAGCTAATTTAACACCTAGACCTGCTGCAAATGAAAAACCAACTAAACCAAAATCAAGAGGAGTAAATAAGGATCTTGGTTCAAAAAAATTAAATTCATCAGTTGCTTGAAGACATAGTGTTCCCGCATCAAGAGTTACAGATGAGTTTTTTGGCATTATATTTCTTAATTCTTTAAATAGCCCTGATGGCTGAATTAATTTTGAGTCCACATCAGCGTTTTCATCTCTTTTTTTATAATATAAATGTTTATCTATTAAAAAACTATTCACCCATTTTTTGAAGTTATTTTTATCCACTTTATTTTTAATAGAAAATTCAAAATTTTCTAAAAATATTTTTACATCATTATTGATTCCTATTTCGATTGGAAAATATCGGCCAATGGCAACTGGATCTATATCAATTTGAACAATTTTTGCAGATTCTGAAATATTATTATATGAATAAAAAGTTGAATTAAAGCCAAGTCTAGTTCCAAGGGCTAAAATTAAATCAGCATTTTTTACAAGTGAAGAAGCAACTTTATTACCTCTTGGACCCATTTGACCAGCATATAAATCATAGTTAAAAGGTATAACATCTCCATGTCCTGCCGATGAAACTATTGGTATATTTAAATATTTAGAGAGCGTAATGACTTTATTTTGAGTCAGAGTGTTCTTTATTCCTGCACCACATATAATTACTGGCTTTGATGATTGTTGAAGTAGTGAAATTATTTTTTCTATATCTTTTTGATTAATACTTGTAATTTTAGTTGTTTCCTCATCTTTAAAAGAATCAAAACTTTCTAATTTAGCAAGAACATCACGGGGGATATTTACATGAACAGGCCCTTTCTTTCCTTGAGTAGAAAGATGTATAGCCTTATTTAAATCTGCAGTAATTGATTTAGTATCTTTTATGGAAATGGTTTTTTTTGTTATTGGTTCAAATAATTTTTGTTGATCAACTTCTTGAAAGGCATCTTTTCCATGATGTTCAGTTGATATTGCGCCTGCTATAGATAAAAGAGGGGAGAAGGCAGCTTTTGCCTGCGCTACACCTGTTACAAGATTCGTAGCACCTGGACCATTTTGACCAGCAATAATAACTCCATGACTACCTGATGCTCTTGCATAGGCATCTGCCATATGCGTACCCGTCCGTTCATCTCTCACATCTATAAATTTAATGCTCTCTTCATCATATAAAGCATCAAACAACTCCATTGTAGCTGAGCCAATTAAACCAAAAACATATTTTATGTTATGAGCTTTTAAGCATTCAACAACAGCCTTACCCCCTGATATAGGAGGGTTCTTCTTTTCTTTCATTATGATGCAGCTTTAATCTTATTTTTAGTTTTGCTTTTAAAATGTGGAATAATTTTATCTGTGAATAGTTGAATACTTTTCATACAATCCTCGTGTTTAACCCCAGGAAAATTAGACCAAACTTTTAGGTTTTGTAAATTTAGCTCTACTTGCATTTCTTCAATTTTATTTATGATATAATCAACAGTTCCAAAAAGCATATTTCTTTCATGTAAAAATTCATAAGAAAGTAAATCTAATTTATGATCTGTCTTAGGTAGCTCTTCCCCTGGATTCATATGTGTACCAAGACCTCTCCAATGACAAACCCATCGCATATAATTAACCATTTGTTCGCCAGCTTTATCTTTTGCTTCCTCCATACTATCAGCAACAAACATATCTCTTACAACACTAATACCTTCACCTAATTCAACGTGACGTTTTTCTTTTTCAGCTTTTGCTTGTTGATAAATTTCAAAACGTTTTTTTAGCGATTGAACGGGAGGTATCCACATAATGATACTAATGTCATTTTTTGCTGCCCACTCAATTGAACTTGGACTATCAACTACTTGCCAAAGAGGCGGATGAGGTTTTTGTACTGGCTGAGGGACAACACTTATTTTTTCAAGAATTTTTGTATCTAAATTCATAAATTCATCACTAGGGGGGCTCATATCATGCTCCCATTCGAAATTTGGTGCAGGATAAGTATAGAATTCACCTTTATGATTAAAAAATTTTTCAGTCCAAGCTTTTTTAATTATAGTAAGGGTTTCTTCAAATAATCTAAAGTTTTTAGCTTGGTCTTTCATATCAGCATCAGCATTCATATTAAGGGCTTCTCGACCATAAATACCTCTTCCAACACCTGCCTCAACTCTGCCATTTGATAACTGATCTAATAAGGCAATATCTTCAGCTGCACGAATTGGATTCCAGAAAGTTATTATAGATGCGGCTTGACCAATACGAATATTTTTAGTTCTTGCCGCAATATCGGAACTTAATAATATAGGATTTGGACAGACTTCCATTCCTTCATGACTAAAATGATGTTCAGAAAACCAGATCGAGTCCCAATCATTTTTATCACAATAAGTTGCTATGTCTCTTATTTCTTCTAAGATTTTATTATAGCTTTTTTTATTTCCCCAGTTTGTTGAATTACAGAAATAGCCAATTTTCATTTTACCTCCCAAATTTGAAGGCGACCTATCCCGCTTTCGTATTGTAACGACGAGTTATGTATCGCTATTTAAATGGTATTATAAATTTCAAAAAATTCAATAAAAAAATAACAAATTGAAAAAAAACCTATAGAAACTGACATTAAATGATAAAAAATATAATTTTTGATTTTGATGGGGTGCTAGTTGATAGTGAAATACTTGTAGCTAAAGCTTTTTCCAAATACTTAGGTAATCTTGGAATTACTGTTGATGAAAAAGACTTTTCAAATTATGCTGGTAAAAAAACTATTGAAGTTATAGATATCTTGTCACAAAAATTTTTAATTAAGGATAATAAAATTTTCTTTGATGACATTATGAATATTGCATCTAATATTTACAAAAAAGAATTAACAACTGTTAAGGGAGCTTATGATTTTGTGAGTAAGTCAAAATTAAAACTATTTATAGGCTCTAATAGCATCAAAGATAGAATTATTGAGGGACTCAAAAGAGTTGAATTAGATAAATATTTTTCTGATGATAAAGTATACTCTTTTGATTTAGTAAAAAATCCAAAACCACATCCCGATGTTTACCTAAAGGTAGTTAGCGATAACAATCTTAACAAGAATGAAACAGTTATTATTGAAGATAGTGCCGTAGGGGTAATAGCAGGTGTAGCTGCTGAAGTTAAAGTTATAGGAATTACTGCTGGAGGTCACTGGCATGATCAAAGAGATCAAAAAGAATTAGTTGATGTAGGAGCTATAACTGTAACTGATAGTTATTCAAAAATACCTAAAATAATAGAAAGTTTTTAATATGGGCCCAGCTGTAAATGGCAATCCTCTTCAAATATTTGGTATATTATTAATAATGTCCTATGTTGTGGGTGAATTTATTATACCTAAATATATTTTATTTACTTTACTTAATTTAATTGGAATTATTGGGCTAATATTAAGTTTAGCTTTATTTTTTTCTTCGTTAAATTTATTTAACTCCTACAAAGAAAATCCTACACCTCAAACAGACACAAAAAAAATAATTAAAACAGGTATATTTGCTTATTGTAGAAATCCTATGTACTTAGCTTTTGTTCTTTTTCACCTCAGTATGTTTTTGACTTTTGAAAATGTAGCTTATTTTTTAAGTGCTATTGGCTTATTTGTCTGGATCAATACTTACGTTATTCCTATAGAAGAAATTTTTTTAAAGGAAAAATTTGGAGATAATTACAGCAGATATTTAGATGCTGTTAAAAGATGGCTTTTTTTTTAAGATATTGAATTTTTATAAAACTATCATATTTTAATTCTTATGAAATACATAATATTATTATTTACGCTATTCTCTTTTAGCTCCTTTGGGGCCGGAACAGCTTCTACTTCTGAAACAACTGCTGATGCTTCAGAGCAAATAACAAAATTATATGAATTGGCTGAGAAGCACATATATACAGAGAAATATGATAAATCTCTTAAGTTGCTTAAAAAACTTACAAAAAGAGAAGATTTAGGCGCTAAAAGAGCTGATATTTATAATCTTCTTGGATTTAGTTACCGAAAGATTGAAAACCCTGATTTAGATAAATCATTTGCAGCATACATGATGGCTTTAGAGTTAGATCCTAATCATGTTGGGGCGCACGAATATCTAGGTGAATTATACTTGAAGAGAGATAATCTAGAGAAAGCTTCTAACATGCTTGTGAAATTAGAAATGCTGGTTGGTAAAGATGCTCAAGAATATAAAGATCTTCTTAAAGCTATAGAAAATTATCAATCATAAATAATTTTTTTTACCATCTGATTTTTATTAACCTTTATTAACATGTCTGCTTCTGCAGGCATGCTTTTCACCATCCATTTAGTTATCTTTTCATAATGCTGTATAAATCTATCTAATTGCTTTTTATTCATATATTTTTTATTAACTGATTTTGATAAACCCTTTCTTTCTTGATCAGCTCTCCACTTATAAACATATTTAAAAGAGGGTGGCTGCATATAGATCTTTAAATCAAATAATTTAAATATTTTTTTATAATCATTTTGTAATTTGTCATTATAAAAATTTCTCCAAATATTATTTTTATCTAAATCCGATTCTAACTTATTTATATTTTTACATAGATATTTATTATTAA
>JACLAB010014275.1_pt1 | contig 15560 bp, 14 predicted proteins | sample 8027921 | NCBI WGS metagenome assembly JACLAB01 (sample SAMN15725117, study PRJNA655200) | protist metagenome | isolation source: fluorescence activated cell sorting (FACS) single amplified genomes of... | place: USA: West Boothbay Harbor, Gulf of Maine | collected 2000-07-19 | reverse complement strand
CTCGATCAAGACGTGGACACCCGCGTCAAAGCAGGCCATGCCGACGCGGTGATGCAGCAGCGTCGGCACCGCGATGCAGACCGCTTCGACCTCCTTCAGCAGTTCGGTGTAGTCGCCAAACCAGCGGCAGCCAAACTGTTCAACCGCAAGCTGACCGCGATGGGGGTCGGGGTCTGCCACCCCAACGAGCTCCGCATCCTTGAGCAGGCTGAGCACCCGGCCATGATGCCAGCCCATGTTTCCGATCCCGATCACTCCAACGCGGACTGGCTTCATGGCGTTGGAGTTCCGGCGCTGCAATTATCAGGGATCAAAGGTCGTCTTCGCTGGCGGGCTCTGCCAAACGGCGACTGATCTCTACACGGTCAATCCGGGGACCATCCATCGCGAGGACCTCAAATTGATGCCCCTTCCAGAACACACTTTCTCCGGGTGAAGGGATGTGCTGCAGGCGCTCCAAGAGAAAGCCGGCGAGGGTGTGATGTTCGTCGGATTCAGGCAACTGGAGGTTGAGCTCCCGGTTCAGCTCATAAATCTCCAGATCTCCTGCCACCAACCAGCTGTCGTCCTGGAGCTGCTGGAGATCCTCCTCGGGATTTTCGGGATCCTCCTCTTCGCCGACGATCTCGCTGGTGAAGTCGGAGATCGTGACCAGACCCTCGGTGCCGCCGTGCTCATCCACCACCAGCAATAGCGGTTGACCACTGCGAATCAAGGGCAGCAATTCAGCGACTGGCGTGGTCTCTTGGACCTTGGTGACTGGGGTGACATAGGGAGCCAACGGTGTGTCGCGCTGCAGAAGTCCCTTGGCAATGGGTTCGGCTAAACGCCTGAGGTCCAACACTCCGCGCACGTCATCGAGGGAGCTGCCCAAGACCGGGAAGCGGGCGTGGTGGGTCGTATGGACGGCTTCCATCAGCTCACCAAAGCGCACCTCCAAAGGCAGGGTGACCATGCCCGAACGGGGGACCATCACCTCCCGAACCTGGGTATCGCGCAGAGAAAAGAGCCCCTCCAACATGTCGCGCTCATCGGGCATCAAGCCGGTGACGCTGTTGGACTCAATCAGGGTTTCGAGCTCACCCGCTGAGAGGGCCGGCACCAACTGATCCCAGTTGCGCGGCAAGCCCAGTAGGCGAAGCACCCCATCACCCAGACGCTCCACCACCGCCAAAAACGGCGCGAGGGTGCGAATGAGGTTCTCCAACACCGGAGCCAGCCGCAGGGCGGTGGCTTCCGGGCGATGCAAGACCCAGGCCTTAGGCACCAAGCCGCCCAAAAGCGTGGCCAGGAGCACGAGGACAGCAAAGACAGCGATGTCCCACCAGACCTGCTGACCCGCAGCAGTGGAAAGCCGTTCCGCCAGGGCGCGGCCACTCCAGCCCAGCGCCAACAGGGCCATGGCCATGCCGAGCTGCGTCGCCACCAGGGCCCGGCGCAAACGCCGCTGCAGGCGTGCCACGGCGGTCGCACCAGCGTGGCCGTCCTCCTCGAGCACCTGCACCCTGGTCGGGCGCAGGCGAATCAGGGCAAATTCGGAGGCGGCGAAAAAGGCCAGCAGGATCAGCAGGGCCGCCGGAGCCAGAAATCGCATCGCCAAAGAATGGGGGTCGCGAGGATCGAACTCGCCTAAGGCGGATTATGAGTCCGCTGCATTCACCAGATTGCTAGACCCCCAGCGGGTGTGGTTTACCACAAGCCGCGCACGGGAGCAGAGAGGTTGCTGCAGCCGCCCTGGGGCAACCCTTGGCAAAAGCCATTGGAGACCTCGACTGTCCGCCAAGGCAGCGGGGTGCTCTGCTGATCCAGCAGCACTTGATAAGTGTTCTCGACCGCCGAACCGTCCCAGACGATCGTCTGATCGGGGAAACCCAGACCCATCACCCGGTTGCCCTCGCGGCCGCCCATGGCAATGCCGAGAGCATCGGTGATCTGATTCACGACGCTGACCCCACGGGCATAGGGCGCGGTGTAGCTGAAGAAGCGCTGCTCAATCAGCTCAGGCGTGGTCGTCACCGGCCCGCAGCGACTTACCTCCACCAGGGGAGAACCATCGAGGGGCGCCTCGATGCTGGTGCGACAGACAACGGGGCCCGCTGAAGCAGCCGGGATCAGCGATCCCGCCCCAGCGGCAGCGATGGCGAGTACGCGGAGCAGCTGCATCCCTTGGGGCTCTGGGCTCTAGGCGCAAACTAGACAGACCGAGAGCTCGACGCCAGCGGAGTGACTACCACCGTTTCCCTGCCTTCCACCAGCACCGAACAGCGGCAACTGCTGCTGGAGCTGCTGGCCACGCGGGCCTACCGCCACGGCAACTTCACCCTGGCCTCCGGTCGCACCAGCAATCACTACGTCAACTGCAAGCCCGTCAGCCTCAGCGGATTGGGCCTCGCGCTGCTGTCGGCCCAAATGCTGGAACTGGTCGAGCCCGGCGCTGTGGCCGTCGCAGGCCTGACCCTCGGCGCCGACCCCCTGGTCAGTGGCGTCGCCCAAGCCGCGGCCTTGGCCGGTCAAGCCTTGGACGCCCTGATCGTCCGCAAGGAAGCCAAAGGCCATGGCACCGGTGCCTGGCTAGAGGGGCCCCTACCGGAGGCGGGTAGCCGGATCACCGTGCTCGAGGACGTGGTCACCACCGGTGGCTCCTCCCTCAAAGCGGTGAAGCAGTTGCGCGAAGCGGGGTATGTGGTCGAGCGCGTCGTGACGATCGTTGATCGCCAGGAAGGCGGTCTGGCTGCCATGCAGGAGGCCGGTCTAGAACTGCGCAGCCTGTTCCAGCTGGATGAAGTCGCAGCCGCACACCAGGCATGAGCGCAGCCAGCCGCTGGGGCACTCCCGTCAGCTTGATCCGCCTGGAAGGCAGCGATACCCGCCGCTTCCTGCACGGCCAGAGCAGTCAAGCGATTGAACTGGCCAAACCCGGAGACTGCCTGCCGACCTGCCTGATCAGTCCCACGGCCCGAATGCGCGGCCTGGCGCTGGTCTGCGTCGATGACGAAGGCTCTGACCTGATCGTCATCGCAGGCAATGGTGAGGCCATCCGCGCCGGCCTGGATCGCGTGCTCTTCCCCGCCGACAACGTGCGGCTGGGCGCTGTTCAGCCAGCCACCCTCTGGCAGTGGCAGGGCGACGCCAAAGCCGAGGACAGCGTGCTGCTGCGACCCGGAGTCGACCTCGGCAGCGGTCCGAATGCCGCCGTTGTCTTGCAGCGATCTGACGAGGAGCTGCCGCCATGGCTCGCTGACCTGCCGGAATGGTCCAGCGAGCAGGTGGAAGCCAACCGCCTGCGCCATGGCCTGCCCGCCGAACCAGGTGAACTGAACGACGACACCAATCCGTTTGAACTGGGACTGGCCCAGTGGGTGAGCCTGAACAAGGGTTGCTACGTAGGCCAGGAGACCCTGGCGAAACTCGCCACCTACGACGGGGTCAAACAACAGCTGCGCTACTGGGAAAGCAGCAGCGCCCTCGAGCCCGGCACAACCCTGAGCAGCGCCAGCGGCGAGCGGGCTGGTGTCGTGACCTCCTCTCAGGGGTGCCAGGGGCTGGCACTGATCCGCCGCTCTCAACTCGAGGCCAGCACCCTGCACGCAGGCGGCACCGAGCTGACCATCAGCACACCCCTGGCCTTTATCGCGCCTCCAATCGGCGCTGGCGGTCAGGGCTGATCGAGAAGCCAACGGGCGACCACCCAGGTCGCCAGGGCATCGTCGTGGTTGTAGCGAAAGATCCGGCGCAGGTTCTGGCGGGAGCCACGGCCATCGGCGCCGGCTCCGCCCAGACGCCAGCGCCGCCACCAGAGCAGGGCCCGAGCGCCATCGACACCCTGCTGGCTCCAACGAAACCCGAGCCAACTGGCCACTGCCTTCAGCCCGTAGCTGTTGGTGGGCATCCACCAGTGCTGGCGCAGGCGCTGATGCACATCCAGCATCCGGGCTCGCAGGGCCTTGAGCTCCCGCTCGCGCACGCCCAAGCGTTGGCCCATCTTCACTAGGGCCAAGACCTCCGTTTCGCCGAAATGCAACACCGGCCAATCGGGATAGGCCTCGAGCAGACGCATCAGGCGCTGCCAGAGCCGCTCTTCGCCATGCTCCAGCAGGGCGAGAACCGGGTGGTAAGGCGCAGCGGAGGCCTGGACTAGATCCGGCCAAGTGCCGTCGGGATTGCGGGGCAGACGGACAAAGCCATGAAGGAAATCGTCCCGGGCATCGGGATCCGATTCGATGTCGTAAATCAGCACCCCAGGTGCCTTCGCCAACTCCGGCAGGGCCGCCAGATGGTCGCGCCGCAGCGGTTCGCCCCTGGCCTGCACCTGGGCTTGGGTAACCAGCTGCGGCGCAATCTCGGCGTGCTGCTCGCCATAGGTCATCAGGCGATCCGCCAGGTCGCCTGGATCGGCCTCAGCCAGGGCACCGAGACGATCGATCCCCAACTCCATCAACATGTCGCGCCGCTTAGCGCCGATCCCACTGACTTCGCTGAGGTGTCCCTCCGCCGCGGCCACTTGGTCACAGCTGGCCTTCCAACTGCAGAGCACGCACTTCTTGCGATCGGCCACCAGGGGAGGCGGCGTGGGCCGGCGCAGATCATCGGCCAGGCGCTCCAGCGCTTCATCCAGCTGTCGCGGCAGGCTGCCGGCCAAGGGGACGGTCTCCTGCTGCAACCCCCGACCTGATCCCGAGAGCACCAAGGCGGTTCGAACCGGTGCCTGTTGCGCCTCCGCCAGCAACCGCCCCCAGAGGGCCAGGACGTAGCGGTGCTCGCGCGTCGTCCGCCGGCCCGGCCGAAACAACACCGGCCGATAGGTGTGAGGCCCCCAACGGCTTTCACCTTTGACCCTCTGGAGCAGGGGCGGGTGGGCCTCAACGCCCTCACCCTTCAGCCGCAGGCCCACCACCGCCGGTGCTCCAGCTTGGGCTGCAGCCTCACCATGGCCGGGGCGCTCAGGGAACAAGGTCGCGAAGCTCCGGCGCTGCTCATCGAGCTGCAGTTCACGGTGGGACGTCCAGAGCCGCTGGTCGCTATCGCCATGGCAATCCAGCCAGGCGCGGCGCTTGCAGCGCAACCAACTGCGCAAGAAGCGGTCGTTGAGCAGGATCTGAGCTGGCACCCCCTGACGCTAGGTGGCCGCCGCAGGCTGCTAGCACGTGGATGTCGCCCCTGCCCCGCTCCGATGGCTTCAGCGCCCCTGCCCCTGGAGGCCAGCCCCATTGCCTTCGGCACCGACGGTTGGCGGGGCATCCTCGGCGTGGACATCACGGTCGAGAGGCTCCTGCCGGTTGCTGCCGCGTCCGCCCGGGAACTGGAGGCCTCAGCACCCGCAGGACTGAACAGCCGCGAGATTGTGGTCGGCTACGACCGCCGCTTCCTCGCGCCTGAACTCGCTGAAGCGATCTGCAGCGCGGTGCGCGGCGCCGATTTGGTGCCGGTGTTGGCGGAAGCGCCCATCCCCACTCCAGCCGCCAGCTGGGCCGTAGTGGAACGCCAGGCCCTCGGTGCACTGGTGATCACCGCCAGCCACAACCCCCCGGAATGGCTGGGCCTGAAGATCAAAGGCCCCTTTGGTGGGTCGGTGGAAGGGGACTTCACCAAGCGGGTGGAGCAGCGGCTGCAGGCCGGCGGCATCTCCGTGCCGATCCAAGGCGAGACCCTGCGCTTTGACGCCATGGGGACCTACCTCGCGGGCCTCAAAGCCAAGGTGGACACCGCAGCTCTAAGCGCCGGACTCGAGCGCCTAGGCCTGCAGGTGATCGTCGATCCGATGCATGGCTCCGCGGCCGGTGGACTGAGCCGCCTACTCGAAGGTGCCGCGAAAAGCGATCACTTGCGCGAAATCCGCTCCAACCGCGATCCTCTCTTCGGCGGCAACCCGCCCGAACCCCTGGCCCCCTACCTGCAGCAACTGATCGCAGAGGTGCGGGCCTCGACCCTGGCCGGCCGGCCGGCCGTGGGCATCGTCTTTGACGGTGATGGCGATCGCATTGCCGCGGTGGATGAACACGGACGCTTCTGCAGCACCCAGCTGCTGATGCCCCTGTTCATTGATCACTTGGCCCGGGCCAAGGGGATGAGCGGTTCGGTGGTGAAAACCGTGAGCGGATCTGATCTGATGCAACTGGTGGCCGAAGACCTTGGCCGGCCGGTGCTCGAGAAGGCGGTGGGCTTCAAATACATCGCCGCTGAGATGCTCAGCAGTGACGTGCTGGTGGGCGGCGAGGAATCAGGCGGTGTTGGCTTCGGAAGCCACCTGCCGGAGCGCGATGCCCTCTACGCGGCCTTGCTCTTAATCGAGGCCCTGGTGGAGGGGGGCCAACCCTTGGGCGTTCGCGTCAGTGCCTTGCAGGAGCGCTGCGGCGGTGCCGCGGCCTACGACCGCCTGGACCTACGCCTCAAAGACATGGCCACCCGGCAGCGGCTGAAGGACTTCTTAGCCAGCACCCCGCCGAAGGAGGTCGCCGGATCCCCTGTTCAAGAGGTGATCACCACCGACGGAGTGAAACTGCGCCTCGGCCCCAGCCACTGGCTGATGCTGCGCTTCTCCGGCACCGAGCCCCTACTGCGGCTCTATTGCGAAGCCCCGAGCGAAGCTCGTGTGGCTGCAGTGCTCTCCTGGGCGCGCCAACTGGCCGAAGGAATCTGATGACCACCCTGGTGATCGCCAGCGGCAACGCAGGCAAGGTGCGTGAGTTCGCTCAACTCCTGGAGGACCTGGGCCTCGACACCCAACCCCAGCCCGAGGGCATTGAGGTGGAGGAGACCGGCAGCACGTTTGCGGCCAACGCCCGCCTCAAGGCCGAGGCCGTGGCCAAGGCGACAGGTCAGTGGGCCCTGGCCGACGATTCCGGCCTCAGCGTCGATGCCCTCGGCGGCGTCCCCGGCGTGCACTCAGCCCGCTACGCCGCCACCGATGCAGCGCGGATTGAGCGGCTCCTACAGGAGCTGCATGACGCTGGAGCCCTCGACCCGGAGGCCCGTTCCGCACGCTTCACCGCCGCCTTGGCCCTCGCTGACCCCAGTGGTCGTGTGGTCCTTGAGGTGGAAGGTCACTGCCCAGGCCAAATCCTGATGGTATGCCGAGGCGATGGCGGCTTTGGCTACGACCCCGTCTTCTATGTGCCGGAAGTACAGCTCAGCTTTGCGGAGATGCCCAAAGCGCTTAAGGCCGAAGTGGGGCATCGGGGCCGCGCCTTCGCAGCCCTAAAACCCCAACTGCAAGCCCTGCTGACTCAAGAGAGGCAGTAATCCAACGCCAGGCTCACCGAGTTGCGAGGAGCCGGGGCTTCCTCTGGGTTGAAGCTGGCCGAGAGGGCGCGGTTGTAGGGCATCGGCCTTGGCCCATAGCCGCCACGCTGATTAATCCGCAGCAACTGAACCCTGCGCAGCCCAAGGGCATCGGCCGTGGCCTGGGCCTGGCGCTTGCCGTCGGCCAAGGCCTGGCGCATCAACTGAGCCTGCACTGTTTCCGCACTACCGCTCGCAGCCAGCGACGTGAAGCCACGCAGGCTCACCCCAGGCAACGTGCCTGCTGCCTTGATCAGGGCGTCGTAGTTGCCCTTGCTGACCTCTCCCGAGACATTGGTGCTGGCCCGCTGCCGCCGAGGCCCAGCGCTGCCGCCACCAATGGCATAGGTGCGCGGTGCAGGAATCGTCATCCGCCCGCTCACCAGTGGGGTCAAGGCTGTGCGCAACCGCTCAAGTCGGGAACTGATCTGCTCCATCGCCTCGGCCTTCGTTCCTGCCTCGGCATCAAGGCCGAGGTTGAAGCGAAAACGGTCAAAGGCGGTGGGGCCGCTTTGGCTGACCTGCAGTTGATAGAGGGTGCCGCCGCAGCGATCACCACCCCCTGCCTGGGCGGGTTGGATCAGCGCCAGAGGGGAGAGGGCAGGAATCAGGCAGAAGCCCAGGGCGGCGGATCGAAGGCTGAACATGGCTCAGGGGGCTGATCACTCCTGTCTATGTCTTGTGGCTCAGTTAGTGGCAACTGCGGCCAGGCACAGCTGTGACGAAATAAGACTCAATCAATTACCCATAGGAATTGGCTTACCAAATGAATTGATAGCGCCAGACACCCAAGGCAATCCAAGCCGCATTACCGAAAGCAGCGATTAGCACAGTTCTCAGAGAAAGCGAATTCACAACACCAGCCAATCCCACCAAAAAGAAAGGCATAAATAATGCGTAGAGACGCGAGGTTTCGCCGGACAAGACTCCAATCAGATTGATCAAGACAACAGACAGAACCTGACCCATTAAGAACAGCTGCGGGGAATCGAGACCCATCCATCGATGCGAAAACAGAGTGGGATCACTCAACTCACGCCTCAAACGTGGCGAAATGAGAGTGAGAAACACCGAAGAAAGCCAAATAAAGTTGAGGCCGCCAAAACCCCACATTAACTCTTGAATATTAAACAAACGAGAAACCAGCGCTCGATATTGAGCCGGGCGCACAAGCTCATCCATCTCGAGGCTGACACGCAAGCCAGACAAGAGGTCATAACCAAATAAGAAATAAATAAAGACACCCACAATTACAAAAACAGCGGAGGAGAAGACGCCAACCCGCAAAGCCCTACCCCAAAACCCAGAGACATCAGCCTCGAGAGAGGCAACGGCCGGCAAGGCCGCAACCAAAAAGAGGCCGATAATTAATAGATTAAAAGCAAAAAAGACTGCGACATAGCCCACAAGCCCCAAAAGGAAAGACCAAATCAATCGACTCCTCATCCGCCTTGCCTGCAGGGAACAAATCCAGCACAACATCAAAAGCACTGAAAGAAAGACATTAAAGACATCAAATAATGGAGAGAAGAAAGCAATGCTCGGCAAGAGTGCGCTCAAGACCCCAGCAATTAATGCTGACCGCTCAATTCGCCAAAGACGCCATGCCAAATGCCATACCAGCAGAGAGGAACAAGAGGAAACAATAACGATGACCACACGAACAGCAAAAAGATCACCGGGCGCGTCAAATACTTGCGAAGAGAGCTTGAAAACAAGCACCTTCCCTATGGGATGAGAAACAACGTGATAAGGGAGCCCTGGCAACGACTCATTGAAACGCAAGAATAAATCAGAAATAGACGAAAAAACACGGCTAGCGGAGTAATAGCCCGTAATTTTATCGAGGGTATAGATCTGAATTAGACTGACACTTTGACTAAGCCAGGCAGCCACCTGCATCAAAGCAGAACCAACTGGAAGAATAATCAAAGCAAGATCCAGCCTGTGGCGCTCGATCTTCCACCGCGAGATCAAAAGAGCACAAATAGAAACAAAAGAGATGAGCCAAGGGAAAAATGAATACGACTTAGGCTCAAACTGCAAAGGCCAGACCCAAACACCACGGATACCCGCAGGCAACCACCAAATGAGATACAAGAATCCAACATAAAGCGAAATAATGAAAGAGACGTTAATCAAGGAATCGCCCAGAGATGGCCTACTTGACCACGACGGAATCCACCTCAGACGCGCAACAAGCCAATTGCGAATCAGAAGTCCAACACAAGTCGCCGCAGCCAGAGAAATTAACGACAGAGAAACATGTAAATGACCAACAATCAACTGAGCAATTGAAAGAAGTGCTACCAATGCAGGCAATTGACCTAGCAAAAAACAAGCCGACCTACCTTCAACAATTCGAGCTCCAGCCAACCTGATGAAAAGCTCGCCAGGAATCCAGAAAAAAAGTCCAGATATGACAACAACCCAGGTCGGGAGCAAAGACAAACCAAAAAGGGCCGAATCCATAAAGCCTTTTCTTTGTCTGGAGATTAAGCCTTGCAGAACTGCGGAGACAGCTAGTGATCAACTTGGAAGTCTTGCGCTCACCGACCCACAGGAGGACGTGATCTAGCTCAGATCACCCCCAGATCACCCACCGCAGGACGCCATTGCTGCAGCGTCCACTCCACCCCACCACTGAGCACCATCGGGTCCTGCTGGATCAACGCTTCGGCTTCGCTGTAGTCCCCGGCCTGCAGCAACAACAACCCACCGCCTCCAGGCCGACCCTCACCATCCACCAAGTAGCCGCTGCTGAGCACCTGACCTTGGCCACGCAGCTGCTCGACCCAGCGGCGATGGGCCTCGAGATGGGGTTTCATCTCGACGTAGGGCCGCAGGAAGCGCTCGGTTTTGATGAACCAGGGCATCAGGCCTGGGCCCAACTCCCATGCAAGCCGTGGGGCACCGCCAGAGGGAGCTCCAGCACCGCCACCTCCGCCAAGCTGGCCGCATCCAGGATCACCAGATCACTGGCACAGCGGGCACCGTTCCAGACCAGGCAGAGCACCCAACCGTCGTCCTCAGCCGTGGCACCGAGGCGGGGCACCATCAGTGGCTCGCTGACAAAGCCACGGGGCGCCGCGCTCCAGACCCGGCCCGCTCCGGTGCTGAGATCCAGCTTTTTGATCGCCTGCAGGGGGTCGTTGCCGAGCTCCCGCTCTGCCACGGCCATCCAGCTGTAGCGGGCCTCCAGGCCCTGCCGCTCGGGGTTGACCATCGCGAACTCGCAGGTGCGCGACTCGAGCACTTCGGTTCTGACAGCACCGCTCTCGAGATGGATACGGCAACGCACCAGCTGCCCCTCTGGAATCGACTCAAAATCGACCTGGCGGAAGTCCACATCCGGACCGATTGAGGGGAAGTCGTTGTAGTAGATCGAATCCACTACCAACTCCTCGCCGTCTTCAAAGGCATTGAGGTGGTGGAAGACAAAGCCCTCAGGGGCCGGGATCTGCAGCGGTTTGCCCTCGCCACTGCGGGGGATCAGCCAGAACTGCCCTTTCTCACCAGGCTTTGAGCTGAGGCACTGGGCGGCACCCTTCTGACCGATGACAAAGCCTGTCGGGTTAAAGGCGACGGCGTTCTGCAGGAAGACCGCCCAGTTCGGGGTGATCGCGAAGTCATGCAGGAAGGCAAAGCCCTTGAAGCTGTGGCGGCTATCGGCCAAGAGTGCTCCGGTGCTGGAGAACTCCATCAGCCGAATCGTGCTGCGGGGGCCGGCCTTCACGCCAAAGGTCACCATCCGAGGCTCGCCATGGTGGCCTGGGTCAAAGCGGGGATGGGCACTGAAGGCCTCACCGGGCTTGAGCAACCCATCCAGCCGGCTGAGGCCGCGGGTTTCCAGGGTCTCAGGATCCAGCGCATGGGGTTCGGCGGCCTCCCACAGGGCCAACAGCTGATCTCCCAGCCGCACCACATGGGTGTTGGCGATGTTTTTCAGACGCAGGTCAAAGGCATTGGCGGCAATGCCGCCGGGCTTCTGGGTGCCAAAGACACCTCGGTAGAGGAATTTGTCCGCCTGCTCCTCGGCCTCAAAGCCTTCGGTGCGCACAAAGCGATTGCGCAGCTGGACCTGACCCCCCTCAAACCGCAGGGCAGTGATCATGCCGTCCCCGTCAAAGGGGTGATGCACGCACTGACCACCCCGCTCCAACCGGCCGGGACCATTTCGGTAAAGAGTGCCCTCAAGCTCAGCTGGAATCGCGCCCCGGGCTGCGGTCAGCGCGACGCCATCAAGCTCGACGCCAACATTGCGGAAGGCGCTGGCCCAATCGGAGCGGTCGTAGCCGAGAGCGGGGGCGACGGTCATGGGCAAAGACGCTGAGCGACGCCGCCATCATCGCGTAACGGAGTGTTAAGCGGGTCTAGGGCCAGGGCTGATTCAAAGTGTTATGCCGGCTCCTCGAGCAGTTGGCGCATTGCCATCGCCAGCAGTGCCTTGATGTCATGCATCACTGCTTGCAGGCCCTCTCGGATCGAGCCGAATCCAGCCAAGCGCAACAGGTTCATGGCTGCGGTGCGCAGCGTCGCCATGACACCGGCGCCATTACCGCGGTAGCGGTGATGGTCTTCCCGCAGTTGGGTGTCCCGGATCCAGTGCCAGCTCTCCAGACTCCAGCGCTCTCTCACATGGCGCAGCAACGCTTCTGGGGTGGTGCGCAGGCTTGTGATGAACCGGTGCGTGGCCTTGAACGGCTTGCCGTCGCGGATCCCGGTGGTGATCACCTCGGCGATCCAGCTGGTGCCGTGCCAATTGGCCTTGATGTGCTGCGGCGCTTCTTTCGCCCTTAAAGTCCAGCGGATGTCACGGCCATGGCCGATCTCGTGATCGGTTGCGATGAAAGGGATGTGGCGCTTTCCAAGCAGCTGATCAGCGATCTGCCGGTAGAGCGTCTTCTGGTTGGCCTTAACCGTCAGGAGGAAGTCGGCCCCCTGCTCTGTGAGCTGCCGAAAAACGGTTGCTGCGTGTGGAGCGCATCCGCCTGGATCAGCACGCCCTCAAGATCCAGCTTCCCCAGCAGCTTCTGGAGGACCGCACGCCCATGGTTTTCAGTTGTGGCGTAGCAGGCCTGAGCGATCGCCACACCCAAGGCCGCCGAATACAGCGTCACCTGAGCGATGAAAGCTGAACCGCCTCCACTGGTGGCCTCAATGGAGCCGCGCATGGTCTTGCCATCACACACCAGCGGATCAAGATCCGCTGCACCACCTGGGATTTGGGCGATCGTCCAGTCACGAATGGCGGCGCAGACGGCTGCGACATCCACCTGCAGGAAGAAGTAGCGGAAGGCCGAATCCGACGGAGGGCGTTTGAGCTCAAGGCCAAGCAACTCTGTGAGCACAGCGTGATGGCGCCGGGCAAAACGCTCCAAATCCCGGAGGCTCTCGCATTTGCTCAGGATCCCGAGCACCGCCACCAACAGGAGGTACCAAGCGGGGATGCGAACCCCTCGACGCATCCGGGCATCCGGGATCGCCTTGAGGTAGCTGATCAGATCGAGATCGGTTGCGGCAGAAACGCTTTGGAGCACTGAGAGGGGGCAGTCCCACCGACCTCAACCCATGCTCGCAGCCCCGGCAAGACAGCCTGTGACACACTTTGAATCAGCCCTGGGTCTAGGGCTGCCCCAGAGCAACGGGAGACCTAACGGTGAGCCGGTCGCCAACGGCCGATCAACACGGAGGGCAATGAGTAGAGGACCAGGAAAACTGGAAAGACCTTTGCAAACGCCATGAACTCTCCCAGACCACCAGTCACCACACTCAAATAGACGAAAGGGATCAACAAGAAGCCAGCCACCTCGACTGAGAGAAGCCTTAGCGACAACCAAAGCAGTAGTGATATAGCGAAGCGTGAAACACACAACCAAAGTGCAAACAAGAGAATCGCTGTCTTGCCATTGAACTGAAGCAAGAAGGGCAACGCCTGGGTCTCAACCAGATCAACTTGGTCCTTGCCGTAGCACTGACCAACCAGATATTCAGGAAGTCGAGAAGGCTCATAACCCAAGTTTTGCCTAGCAAACAAAGGGAAAGAACCAATCAGCTCTGAAGCAAGGGGCCCTCTCAACAAACTAATTCTTGAGTGGTGACTGCATTGGCGGGATTGAAGCCTATCCCTCACCCGAAGAGCCGTAGAAGCAGACCCAACTCCGCTGAGCCTGTAACCGAAGTCGAGAGAAAAACGTTGATGCAAAGAGCCAATGTGCGACTCAATCTGCGAAGAGCTGGGGACAAAGCCTGCGGGCCCAAACTGCCCCTTCAAGACGGTTGGAGCTGCATATCCAAAAAACAGCAGACTAGACAACATTACAGATAAGGATAGAATTCTAGGTGAATTAGGCAAACGCCAGACCCCAAGCACTGAAGACAAAGCAAGGCACAATGAAAGGCTTGAAATCAAACAGTAGAGACGCTGGCGGAAAACAACAAAACAAATAACATTAATCAAACAAGCCAATGCAACGAGCAATAGGGCGTTGCGATTCTTCAATACGACCGCAAGAACCCCAAGTGCAATTGCAGGTCCAGCTGGGACTTGAAAATAAGAAGAGACTATTGACTTATCAATAATTGAGAGCGCTGAATAGTCAAAGAATCGAGTACCAATAATAGAACCAAAACGAAGAGCTATATAAGCCAGGCATGCAGTTCCCAAGAAACCATAGAGCCGTAAGGAGACCGAGTCCAGGATCCTGGCGTAAGGGATCTGAATTGACGCGAGGCGTCTAAAATATCCCCAAAAGAGAGGAGCAATACTTAGTATAATAATTGCCAGGACCGATGACAGAGACACAATCAACCCAGCCCTGCCAAATAACGGCGAGTAGATATTCCAATTCACCCCCGAGGAAGGATTTTCAACACTCTGCGGACTTATGGCCCCCACAATATTAGTCAAAGGGCCAAAAAACCACAGCCAATAAGCTGCAACAAGGGCTGAAGAGATGAAAGACAAGGAACGCCCCCCATAGGAGCGGAAGGCCACAGCACAGCACCCGAGCAGTGAGCAAAGTGTTATCAGCTCAACAACCAGGAACATGCTCAATCAGGACGCTGAGCTAGGATGGAGAAGCTTATCAAGGGCTCACGGAGTAGGAATCTGAGCTCAATCATACCTTTCTTACTCGGACTAAACCCGCCAAGGAGTGCTCTACTCGCTATTATTGCTTTGATTGCGGCATCATTGTTTGCAATACTGTCTAACAGTCGGGCTAACATCCATGCGTTCTCAGAAACACTCAAAAGCAGCCTGAGTACAGCTTATCGAGGTCAAAATGGACGACCTGCACTAGGAAGTTTAATATGCCTCCTTATTTTTGGATGTTTAGTAACCGTCTCTTCCCTCATGAGGCAAACGCCTCGTCTTGCAATAGAAGCATCCGAATATCTGCTTATTTTTCCGTTCTGCATTTCGCTAGCAGCGAGCAATCTGAATCAGAGATCGCCTAATAACACTTCACGACTTGCTATTGCCTACTCGATTGGAAGCATAATCTACGTAGGTTCGTGCTTACTCAACACTCGACTTCAGGCAGATTTCAACCTGGCTTCCCTATTTTTCAGGCAATCTCATAACGAACTAATCGCTCCATGGGGGCACCTAAATGGTGCAGTCAACCTCAGAACAGTAGAGCAATCCCTGCTTTTCCCGGTTTGTTTGTTACCTGTTTCACTTGTTGGCCTAATAAAGAGTAGAGAACGAAAGAAATGGTTTGCCCCAACAGCAATTGGCATTGCCGCGATTGCTCTAGCCCGCGGGTTTGGCTCACACTTCCCATTGGTAGTCCTTGCTACGAGTGGTGGATTTGGACTTTTTTCAGTCATCGTCAATCAACGATTTGCTTGGCAGCGACTTAAACAACGAAAAATCATTTCAACATCTTTAGCAGTATCCGCAGCAGCGTTGGCTGTGATTTCCTACCTATCAATCAAGGAGTGTATTTTGGTCGATGAACGCTTCTCAAGAGCAATCGCAGCCTTAGGCCATTTGCCTTTTCTGCCTCAGTCAGGTGCTGATGTCGCATTTTCCTACCAAGAGTTGTGCATGAACAAATCCGTTACTTTTATCTGGTCATCCGGAGATTCACTACACAATGTCTTTCTTGACTACTCCCTTAGCTCTGGGTTTGCAGCAGGAATTGCGCTATTTTCAGTCACGCTCTTCTTTACTGTTAAATTCTTTTGCAAATACTTTCGCTACATCAATCATAATAGCCCACGATATCTCGAAGAAACTCTTGAGCTAGGGATTACAGCTTCCACAATTTCAA
>JACLAB010013475.1_pt1 | contig 15572 bp, 13 predicted proteins | sample 8027921 | NCBI WGS metagenome assembly JACLAB01 (sample SAMN15725117, study PRJNA655200) | protist metagenome | isolation source: fluorescence activated cell sorting (FACS) single amplified genomes of... | place: USA: West Boothbay Harbor, Gulf of Maine | collected 2000-07-19 | reverse complement strand
GAACCAAGTCGCAAAAGAGGAACGCGAAGAAGAGGGAAAAGGCAAAGGCGAAGAAAGCGGAGGCGGCGGCCACCGGCGGTGATGGTGCTCAGTAACTCACGGGACGAGTCACTGCTAAATTAATCATATTTATTCATTATCTAATAATATCTAACATCTATCTAATATATTGTTAATAATAATAACGTTCTAAAAGTCGTCCTCTTCGCTCGAAGAAGTGCCTTTTGCGCTTTTACCACCACCATCCTCTTTCTTTGATTCTCTAACAGACGGTGCTCTTCTGTTCGTTCGAAACTGACCGGTGTAATACCCGGCATAATACCACGCTAACAACAAATTTGCCAACTCTTCATCGTTTCCAGCCGCTCGTAACGCCGAGTCTCGCATATCCGGAGGATGGAATAGATTTGAACCGTTCGCGTCGTTCGTTTTCCTTTCGTCGCCGCTCCTCGTTCTGGACGACTTTTCATCTTTTGCGGCGGGGTCGTTGGTATACGACGCGTAGTCGTACGGATTCGAATAGTACTGTCCAGGAGGAGGAGGATAATAATAAGGAACGTGTTGTTGTTGAGGATGAGGAGGAGGAGGAGGAGGAGGATGAGAATATTGTTGAGGATACGCGTAGTAATCAGACGGCGAACGAGGAGGAGGATAGTGAGGATAGCGCGGCGGCTGTTGAAAGTAATAATACTCGCCATGATTCGCGCGATGATGATGCTCGTTTTCACCCTCCTCCTGCTCGTAATAACCGCGTCGTCCGTCGTGTTGTTGTTGTTCTCGGTAAACCTCTTCTTCGTCTTCCTTCGTCTTCTTTGTCTTCTTTTTCTTTTCTTTCTTTAACTTCTTCTCTTCGTCTTCTTGTTGGCTTTCATCTGCATTTGGTGCCGCCAAATACTCTCCTCCTCCTTTCTTGCCTTCGGGTTTAACACTCGTCGTGAGACTCTTTTTATTGCGATAGCTCTTAATCGCGACGTTATACGCGTTCACCAAAGCGCTGTCGTTCCATTCGTCTCCGCTTCCTGCTCGAACTGATTGAGATTGAGATTGTTGTTGTTGCTTCTTCTTCGTTCTCGCGTTGTTAGTATTATTATTAATCCGAACACCAACCGTTAGAGAGCTCTCTTGGTCTGCTTCTTCCTCTTCTTGTTCTTCGTCGCCTGAAGACGTCCCGGTCGCTTTCATCGTCCGGTCGTCAAAAAGAAAAGTTGTTCGTTGTGAATTGGAAAAATGGAGCATTTTCGCCATTTTTTCCTCCCTTGCTTGTTGTTGTTTTTCCGTCTCTCGTCGTCGACTCTTTAATGTCGTCATAAAATGCTCGAACAACTGATCAAATCCTACCCAGAGGTGACGCGTGCACACGTTCTCTCGAAAATCGACCCGACTTCTCTGGTATTATTGCGAAGATGCAGCCGTTGCGTCCAACAGTTTGTGGATAGAAATTCGTCTTCTTTAACTTCTTCTTCCCCTGAATCGTCGTCGTCGGTAGCGTTGTCAACGACGCAAAATCATAAATTCAAACCGTCCGAGTTCGCGTCTTCGATCAATTTGATTGAATACGCCATCGAATGCGGATGTTCGATCGACCGCACGAGATTCGCGACGTTTGCGGCGAGATTTGGAAATATCGACGTGATTCGATATTTAGTCGTAGAGAAGGATTTGTGCGAGTGGGATTGGCGAACGACGCAAAAAGCGTGCGAGTTTGGACACGTCGAATTATTGAAATGGTTACTAGAGAAAGGGTGTCCGATTAACGATTTCGCTTCTATTGCAGCCGCACAGAACGGAAGAGTGAACGTGTTAGAGTTTTTGGAAGAGAGGGACATTGTGAAAATTGGGAGATGGTCGCCGAGAGCGCTCGCGCGCGCGTGTCGAAACTTGCACTTGAACGCCATCGATTTTCTCTTGCAGAGAGGATGTCAATGGGACGACGACTGTCTCTTCGAGGAAGTTTTAGTCGGGGCGGCACTCACTAAAGGTCGGTTGGACGCGTTAGAGTGGATATTAGAAAAAGAGGTGTGCGAGACGACGGATTTTTGGCCGCAACACTGCGAATACGCCGCGAGACTGGGACATTTGGACTGTTTGCGTTGGTTAAGAGAGGTGCCGAAGACGAAGTGGGACAGAGAGCAAGTCATTCGTTTGTGCCGAGAGGCGGGTACGGACGGTAGTTTGAAATGTTTAGAGTACGTGATGCAATCGGAAGAGGGAGAGAATGAGGTTCGACGAGAGTTAGATTAGAAAATGTTATAGCTATAAATACAACATACTATTCATACTAGTACTACTACCGACGCTTCCCTGGCGTCTCCGGTAATTTCGACACGCTCTCTTTGTTGCTCAAAAACTTCTCCTCCAGCATCTTCCCGAGTCTCTCCCCTTGCGTTTTCATATTCTCGCGAACTTTATATTTCTCGTCCAACTGTTTCGCTTTCTCCAACGCAATCTTCCCGTTCTCTTTCACTTTCTCGTCGATTTTATACTTCCGGTTGAGCGATTTCGCTCGTTCCATCGTGTTAATCACCGCGGAGCCGCTTATTTTTGATACGCTCGATGCGATTCCTTTTTTTCTCGTCGACGCGTACGCCATCGAAGACGCCCAGCCTATCGCACCGAAAGGGCCCATCGTCGCAAATCCAATCATCGCCCCGGCTGCTGCGGCACCGGCGACGATGTTCGTTTTCGTATCATCATCCTCACCTCCTCCTCCTCCTTTACTACGACTACTCAACGTCTCCGCTCTTTCTCTGTACTCCTTCACTTTCCTCTGCATCTGCTCGATGTCGTTTTCCTCCATCGAAGATGTCTCCCCATTCCTCGCGTGGGCGATGGCATCTTCCAAAGCTCGCGACGCGTCTTTGTACAGTTTGCACGCCAAAGCGTCGTCGCCGTCGAGATCGTGCTCTACCGCGCGCAAGGAAAGGTCGAGCGCGATTTCGCATCGCGTTTTGTTCATTTTTATTGTGTGTGTGCGATTAATATAAATAAGTGTGAGCTCTAAAACAATGACTACATTCAACAACATGTGTGTGAAGACTAAATCTCTCTACTATCGCGCTACTATCCAATGTTCATTTCCTCCCTCGTCCTCGTCCCCGTCCTCGTCCTCTCCCTGCACCAGCACCAGCACCTGCACCTCCTCCACTTCCGTCTTCTTTCGGCAATCGATTTAAACTTTTGTTCGTCGGCATGTCTTCGACGAGCAGAGCGTCTAAATTTAACGATTCCGGTAAAATGTAATACCGAATGGTGTTCCCTCGAATGGAGAGATGGTCGAGCGTTTGCGGGTTCCGGCCTTTGACGGTGAGCTTGACTGATTTTAAGTGCGTGTTCATGCTAATGTCTACGCCTGTTAAAGTTGTTTTTGTTGTTGTTTCGATGAATGCGTGAGTAAAGAAAAGAAGGTCAGCGGGTTTGTTTAACTACTTTTAAACGAGGAAGAAGAAGAAGAAGAAGAAGACGAAGATCTTTCAAAGCGGCGGCAAGTTGTGATGAGAAACACACGTCAAAATTTGAATCGAAATGCACGCGTACTCTAACTTTCGCAAAGCGTACCTAAAATAGTCCCCGAACACGTGGTCCCGTTTTTTAATTCGATCGTCACCGTTTCGTTGTTTAACTTTTGGAGAAACTTGACCAGTTTCATCGTTCGCGTTTTATATTGTTTCTTTATTCGCAGTTCTTTTGCGCGTATGAATTTTGAGGAATGTGTCTGTCTTTTCCTTCTTGTTTTTCTTGTCCTTTTTTTCTTCATTTCTGCAAGACTGTTTGTTATATAAAATGTTTTTTGTTGCATCATCGACACCTTCAGGAGCGTTTTTGTGTCGTCATCATCATCGGCATCGAAAAACAAGGAGGACGCAGCAGAATTATCATCAACTAAAAAAGAAGTTTCAGCGACCGAGAGAGCAGCTAAGAAGAAGAGCGATGATTGGAAACGACGACGAGGAAAAAGATGATGATTTTTTTGTTCCTCCTCTCGGAACTGTAAAGGAGGAAAAGAAAAAACAAAGAAGAGAACGAAAGTTTGAAGAAGATCCATCGATGACGAAAGCTTTGGTCAATTTGTACTTTATGATTACATTCCTTGGCGTTTCTGTGTTTAGTTCTTCATTTCTGGGTATTTTGGACGATCATAATAACGGTCGTAAAGAGATCTCTCTCGCGCGAGTCGTCGGCGCGCTCGCTGGAATGTTTATAACCAACACGAGCTCGAAGCGAGTCGGCCAAACGCGAGCAAGGAAAGTCGCGATGAAAGGTTTGTGCCCAGGATGCGACGAGGAAGTGTATACTTTTTTTGATAACGAAGAGAAAGGGGAGGGAAGAGGCTCGATCGTAGAGCACGAGTGTCACTGTTGCGGAGCGCAGTTGGTTTTCGAGAGCAAACGGGAGAGCAATCGAGAGGGACGAATCGTACTGATTGCGAACGGTCGATTAAACGCGAACGAGTAGTATGAAATAGAACAAAACAAGAGAAGGAGCATAATAGAGCACAATAGTCTCATGTATTAGTATATATGTAATTGTAGTACACTGAATAATCTTATTAGTAAATTATAATATTGTTTTTATGTGAAAAAATGTCTCTCGCTTCGCTGGTTTTTATTGTTTTTTTAAAAAGTTTTACACAGAAGGCGTCTCTCTTCTTTCCGTGCTTCCGTCGTGACCGTCTGAACCTTTCTCCGATGAGTTATTGATGTTATTGATGTCGTTGTCCATACCATCTTTGCTTTCGTTGCTCGATCGTCCTCGGGATCCTTTCTCGTCCGAGGAGGTGAGATTATTGAGAGAGCCGCCGGAACCGTCGTCGTCGTCGGACGTCGTGTTCAACTCTTTCGAAGAGCTTTTACTTTTGTCGTTCGAACCGCCTTTTTCGTCGGAGGATTGCTTTTTGCTTGCGCTTTTATCGGCAACACCACCGGCGGCAACAGTCGCGGTTGATGTCGGTTTCGCGCCAGCTTTCTTTTCGCCCTCGCGTCTCATCTTTTCAATCACTTCTTGCTGTTGCTCTTTGCTCAAAGATTTGTCCAACTTTACAAACTGTCCTCTGACTCTCGGCCTAGACTCGGCCAACTTCTGACGACTCTCGTACCTAACCTTCTTTTCGAACTTTCGCTCTCTGCGCTTCTTCAAAAATCTCGCAATCGCTTGCGCCCGACGGTCCGCGCACGTCGACACGTTGTTGTTGTTATTGTTACTATCCTTCTTGTTCGTTCTTCCTCCGTTGTTTGTACCGGTAGCAGTATTATTCCCCGCACCATTCGCACCACCCATGTTATGACTCATATTCATATTTTGCATGTGGTTGTGCATTTGATGATGCGGATGTTGCGTTGCTACGGTGCTCGCTAAACCTTGGAAAAAATTATTCACGTATTCGCTTTGCGGCGGAAACGATTGCATCGGGAACATCATAAACGGATTGTGCTGACCGTGCGGCGGAGGGAACCCAAACGGTTGCATCGGCGGCATCGCACCCATTACTCCCATGTGTGCAGCGAGGTTCGGAAACTGTCCAGGAGCGGCGCCGGGTACACCGGGCGAGTTCGACATTTGGCGCATGAGATGCTGCTGCTGCGCAGCCATTTGCTGTTGCGTGTGAAACAAATACAACGCGTTTTGATGATGTTGCTGCATCGAATGCAACTCTCTCGCCTTGCGCATTTCTTCTGTTTCGATTGACCCAGTCGGTGCGGACATGGTTAATCCGACGTTACCAAAGTTGTTGTTATTATTATTATTATTATTATTATTCATCGTCATCATCATCTTGTCGTTCTTACCACCCGCGGTTGTCTTGGCGGCTCTCGTCGGTGTGCCGTTTCCTTTCTTTTGCGCCGACGTTGTTTTCTTACCTTTTGCCGCCGCGACTTTCTGAAACTGAGTTTGCATCTTCTGTTGCGTCTTTTCGATAATCCCGTGAAACGCCGAGCGCGACTGTGATCTACGTAAGGAGGCGTTCGAATCCATGGCGGAACCGGCGAGCGCGAGTTGCAAAAGCGCAGTCGGGCCGTCGTGTTCGTTCATAAGCTGGACGGCTAAACCTGGATGGTCTTTACCTTCGGCAGCTTTAGCACCAGCGGTGGTTACTTTCGTCGCGCCATCAATCGTTGCGAGTTTGCCTTCTAAACCGGCTTCGTCGGAACCAGAACCGCCGGAGACTTTCTTGGCGCCGGCGGAGGAGCCGCGCAACGAACGTTTCTTTCTCGTCACCGTCGGTGGTTTCAAATCAGATTCGGTCTTGTCGTCCTCCGCGGAAAAGCTTCTCGAGCGATTTCGTCCACCAGCACCCGAACCTTCGTCTGAACCGTCGCCGTCGTCGCGCGTGTGCGTTCGATTGTTTCTCCAACGCTTTTCGTCGTTTCGTCGTCGCTCGTTCCCAGCCGTAGCCGCCGCTCGTCGCACTTTCAAAACGTCCGCGTCTAACGGCGGACTGCTGTTCCCATCGACTTGTTTGTGTTGCAAATTGTTCTTTGCGAGTCCCCCGACGTCGTTTGATGGAAGAGCGGTGGTCACGCCGCCGGCGTCATCTTTCGTCTTGGTATTCTCGTCCGAGGCGGTGGTCGTCGGCGCGACTGCAGCCCCGGTGGCGTTGTTCACACCATCGCTCGATTTCTTGCGTAAATCTTCTTCCGAAGATTCGTTGTTAATCAACTTGACGGTAGTTGGACCGGAGCCACCGGAACCGTTTCCGGATCCGCCTCCCGAACCGCCGGCGGAACCTTCTTTCGTTTCTCCCCCGTCAGCTTTTACCTCCCCGTTTGGATTGGCGAGAGTCTTCGCGGGATCGACTTCTGTCGCATCGTTTTCTTCCTGCTGCTGTTGTTGTTGCTGCTGCTGTTGCTGCTGCTGCTGCTTTTCGGCTTCAGAAGACGAAGAATTGTGCGAACGCAACAAGCGTTTGTGCGAATACACCACGTTTTCAACTCTTCGAAAGGACAACGGCTTTTGTAAAACTTCGTTTGAGTTTGTTTTTCCTTGAGGAGTGTTATCATTCGTCTTTAAGCGTTTGGAAGACCTCGTCGTCGTTGCCGCCATTTCTAAACTCCCACCGTATTCGTTCACTAAGTCGTTCCCGCTGCCGTTCCCGCTTCCGCCACCTTCTCTCCGCCCGGAATCGTTGTTCGAATCGTACTGCGCCACCGTGCTCATGACAATCACCGGCACTTCCTTCAACTTCTCGTTCTTTTTCAAAACCCGCTTCACCTCGTCAATCTTCACCTCTGGCATCATGATATCCGCGAAAATCAAATCGATACCCTTCTTCGAATCTCGATCTAAAAACTCCAGCGCTTTCTTCCCGCTCGACGCCGTGTGCACCTCCGTCGCGCCCGCTCGCAAAAGCATAGATTGCACCTCCAACAGCGTCGGAACGTCGTCTTCGATTAACATCACCGATAACTTTTCCTTCTTTTGTCCTCCTTCTCGGTTGACGTTCACGTCGTTGATGTTATTGTTGTTATCGGAGTTATCGTTATTCGTGTGCGTATGAGTGTTGTTATTGTTCTCGTTGGAGCCAGAGTTTGATTTTTGTTGCGACTGATGGCGCATCATCAGTTGTTGTTTTCCTCTTCCTTTGTTTGATAAAATATCTGCCGCCGGCGGCACCTCTTTTTTCACCAACGACGACGCTTTCGATCGTTGCGACGAGCGATGATTTCCTTTCTTTTCCACCGCGGTTACAGTATTCGCATTGGCTCTTCCTTCAAGATCGGTAGGTTTCACCGCGTCCGTGTCCTTGATCGCTGCGCGGGATGATCGCGTTGAGGGCATGTCTTCCTTCCTCTCTCGTTACGTTTAGGATGATTAGAAAATCAAACGGGCACTTTTCGGTTCCACAACCACGTGTAAAAGCGCTTCTTTTCAAACAAATTTTTACTACAATGATACGAATCGAATTCCGTTCCGTGTTTCAAGAACGCGAACTCGATTCGTCTGCCCTTCTTATATCAATCTATGGGGAGAAATATATATCGCGCGATTTGTTGTTCGAACTTTATATATATAGTATCTACTCCTTTTGATCGTTGTGATGTGTACTATAAGAGAGGGGGTGTGAGCCAGGTATGAGGCAAATGTTCCGCCTCCTCATTCTTCCCCTCTTTTCTCAATAAATATCTTGTGTCTTTTTTTTTCATTTTTGCGGCCGCTTTTTAAACTCGACAACTTTTGTGATTCTCTGAAAAAAAGGCAGAACCACCAGAAATAATATAATAACGTTATATGCCTCTTTGTCTCTCTGCCTCTACATTTCAAACGTCGCTTTGTTTTTTCTGGGGAGACCCCACACAAGAAGAAAACAAAGATATGGAGGAGTTGAGCTTCCATCCGTCGTCGTCGTCTGCGCAAACGCCTCCTTCGGGCGGGGCGGTTGATCAACAACAACAGGAGAACAACAACAACAACAACAATAACAACGGTTTCTTCAACGCGATGCCGCAAATGCACCACCAATACTTCCAACAGCCGTATCCTCAACACTTTAATCATCAGATGCACTACCCACAATCGCGATTCATGCATCATCCGCATCATCATCCGTTCGGGAACGTACAAAGAGGAACACAGTTTTCCCCGAGAGCTCGAGTCGGGGATTGGATGTGCCCGAACAGTTGCGGGTTGGTGTTTTCCAGCAAGACGAACTGTTTCAGGTGTGGAGTGTTGAAGCCTCCCGGGTCGGTACGTTTACTACCTTTACATCTATGCGTTCGTCGCGGGAGCGTCTCGATGAGTTTTCCTTATCCTTCTCACTCTTGGTTTTAAGATACGTTTTTGGTGTCGAAGAACACAACTCCCGAGAGAGAGAAAAATTTTAGTAGACGAAAACTGACGAACCTTTTTTTTTCTCTCCTCACTTCTACTTTACTCTACAAAACATTAGGAAATCCAAGCGTCTTCGTTACAAGAGAGCAACGGTGCCAACGGAGGGGGATTTAGCAACGGCGAAGAACAAAGAACGAGTGGAGCGGGCGGGTATAATAACCGACAATACGGCGGGGAAACGTCCTCGAACAGTGGGTCGAGCGGATTCGGGAGCAACGGGTTCGGGAGCAACAACAACATCGGAGGAGGTGGGAGACAATATAGCAACGGGCAAGCGAGTCATCATCACAACGGTGGTGGTTATAATAATGCGAACAATGGTATGCACCACCACCATCATAGAAACGCTCCGCGAGCCGGAGATTGGTTGTGTCCGAACGGGTGCGGGAACGTGTACGCGAGCAAGCCGCAGTGCTTTCGATGTGGCGTGCACAAGCCAGAGCAGGCGAAAGTGTTGTCCGATGCGGACGTTCCAAATAACGGACGAGGGAACGGGTTCAGACATAACTCTGGGTTTGGGTTTTTCAACGGGAACTCGCAGGAGTTTCCGACGATTGCCACGGCGTCGGCGCAGCAAACGTCCTCGCAACAACAATCGACGAACGGAGAAGGTGAGGAGACGGGAGACGAAGGAAACGACGGGACGATGGAAAATAACATTAACGGTACTAATACCGAAGGTGAACAATAATACTCGCTTTTTTATCATCGAAACGTAACGGTACGTAAGAAGGGTGGGGAGAGAAAGAGAGAGAGAGAGAGAGAGAGAGAGGAGGAAAGAGAAGGAAAGAGGAGGAAGGAGAGAAGAACAAACAACGTCATCGATTTTTTTTAGCAAAACAACAACATCATCATCATCAACAACAACATGCAAGCAATACACCATCCATCGCGACCAATATAATACATCATCAGATTGGAAACATAGAAGTCAATAAGACGGTAGTAGTATAGCGAGAGAGAAGAGAGACAAACAGAGAGACAATTTTTCAATCTAAAAGATGATATAAAGGTCCACGAAAAAATAGATTCTAAACTGTACACAACCTCTACATCTCTCGCTCGTATCGTATATATAACGCACTCGTATCAAAATCAACATTAACCGTTCAGTTTCTTGTATGCAACCGTGAGTATCGTGATAACCAACACAGTCACGACTCCGTAAAACAAAAGCTTATTTTGCTGTGCTCTTCGACTCATCGTTTGCAAAATCTTCCTCGACGTGCTCAACGTATCGTCCGCGCCTCTCAAACTCTCCCTCGATTCTACAATAGTCTCTCTTTGCCTGTGCAAATCCTGTAAGATCGCCGCACCCAAATCCTCCGTCTCAATTAATCTCCCTTTCGATTCCCGTATGCGTTCGCCCGTTTGTTCGATCCGCGCCGTGTTCTTCATCATCGAATCCAACGCCGAGTTTTGTTCTCGTCTTCTATCTTGTTCCCCGCCGCTATTGCTACTGCTCAACATCGCCGGTCCCGTGCCTCCACCACCGCCGCCACTCGAAGACGCGAACAACTGCGCTCTCGAATCCGTCTGCGCCCTTCGCTCTTTCGCCTCTCGCGCGTTCGCTTTCAACTCTTGCGCTTTCGCTTTACAATCTCTCAAAATTTTCATCTGTTTCGCGTCGTTCCCGCCCACGCTTCGCGCTTCTAAATCCATTCTCCTCACGAGTTGTTCCATCTCCGCCAACGAGTCCTCAATTTCTGATTCGTTGTTCGTTTCTGTCGAAGCAGGAGTTTGCGCAAACCCCCCGATGTGATCATCATCATTGATCGAAGAAGAAGAAGACAAAGAGATTGCTTTTTCCAACGTCTGTTGCAACGAATAAAACTCCACCGCGTAGTTCTCGAATATCTGTTTCAAAAGAAGAAGTCAAGAAGAAGACAAAGTCAGAGAGAGAGAACGAGAGATTCGAGAGGAGAGATTTTGCAACGCGAGAGAGAGAGGACGAAAACGATGAAAACGACACTCACCGCGCTCATCCCTGGTGCTCGGAATATATTCGTTATATTCCTTTGTCGGTGTCACTTCGAGAGAAAACTTGACTTGACTTTTCTCCGACGAGTTGTGCAGAAAAAGTTCGAGAGAGAAAAAAATGAATCTCACTGACGAGTGCTTTGACTCCCTTTGAGCGAGAGAGAGGATGAAATCGTCGTCATTATGGGTGGAATTTCCGCGCGGAGGAGGAGGAGACAGAGACGGAGGAGGCGTGGCGTCGTCTTCTCCACCTTCGTGTTCTTCTTGGGAAACTTTCGACGACGTAAACTTTAACGATGATGATGATGATGCGCGCACTCGTCGGCGTTTACGTCGTCCTTCTTTAGCCGCCGCGCAACCTTCGAGGAACGACCGTAACCGAACAACCGAGGATAATAAAGCTGCTGCTTCTGCAATAAATCATCCGATATCTGAGGACGTCGCGTTCGCGCGGATGAACAAACCGAACGACTTTCGGTTACGAAATCTGTTTTTCCAGCAAGACGTTTCCGTGTACTCTTCGGTAACGGAAACGGTGCGAATACGAGCGAATACGTTCAACGCGAACGGGAAGAAACCAAACGAAAAGTTGGACATTCGAGACTGGTTGATGAATGACAAAGGTGATGATGCTGTGGTTGACGTCTACGCGGTTGGGTTTCAAGAGATTGTGCCGTTGCAAGTGCAGAAAGTATTGAAAGTGCAAGACGTGGAGCGAGACGCGCGGATGTGGGACGAGAAGATTTTGAGATGTTTGAATAGTGTTAGCGCTAGAAATGCGGTAGGGGGAGGATACGTGAAAATAACGTCCGTGCAGTTAGTTGGGGTGTATTTGACGATATTTGTTCGCGAGGAGTTGATTCGAAAAGGTTCTATACGAGAGAGACCAATCGCGACGAAAGTCGCGACTGGATTTTCTTTGGGATTCGGGACGGGAGCTATGAACGTAAAGTTAGGGAATAAAGGTGGGTGTTGCGCTTTGATAAAGATACGAGATACGACGATTGCGTTCGTATGCGCGCATTTAGCGGCGGGGTCTAAAGAGGAAGACGCGAAGAGAAGGAATGCGGATGCGGCTGAAATTTTGCAAAAGTGCGTGTTCGCTCCGGACGAAGACGAACAAGGAGAGGATGAAAGAGATTTTCGTTCTTCGAATAGTATTCGATGGGAAAAGCCCTCGCGGACAAGAACTATACACGACGCGACGGTCTCGATATTCTTTGGCGATCTGAACTATCGCTTAAACGCTCCGAAAGATGACGTTTTAGAACACGTTCGCTTAAAATCGAACGAAGCCGAATTGAACGCGTCATCGTTTCGTGCGAGCGCGAGCAATTATATTCCATTCTTGAAACACGATCAGTTATTAAACGAAATGCAAAGCGGGAGTGTGCTCCCAGGCTATCGAGAAGGTTCTATTGAGTTCCCTATGACGTATAAATTTAAACCCGGGACGTCGCGGTATTCCGGCATCGGACGCGCTGCTACGTCATCGTCAAAAGACAACATAAACAACAACGAATCCGATTACGAGAACGATTTCAACGACGACTTTGACGATGGTGAAAGCAATAGCACCAAAGCAGACGATAAGGAAGAGAAAAAGAAGCGCGCGCCGGCGTGGTGCGATCGAGTTTTATGGAAAGGCGACGATTTACAGCTGTTGGGATACAGAGACCACGACGAGATTTACCATTCAGACCACAAACCAGTATCTGCTACGTTTGACTTGAAGTGTCGTTCGGTCGATTATAACGGTCGTTTAGAGCGAATGCTGACAGATTTACAGCGGAAGTTAGATGCCGAAGAGACGAACAGAGCGCACGCGACGAAGGTAGTTTTGGAAAGCGGCACCATGTGTGATTTTGGCGAGGTGCATTATTGCGAGCGAGTGACGAGGAGGATTCAGTTCAAATTTCCACGAAACAATCACGGGAACGCGGTGTCCTTTACTGTTGGATTTCACGGCCGCGGGGGAAGTTACGACGACCTCGTCAACGATACCGAAGACGACGCGCCAAAATGGGTGCGCGATATCACGCCAGCGAAAGCAACCGTTTCTGCTGAAACGTCCGTGTTTGTAGACATCTCTGCGTTTGTTGGTGGAGCAGGAACTATTCGTTCTTTAGGCGCATCGAATTCGCTCGACGCCGTTCTAGTAATCCGCGCCGAACATTGTCAAGACGCGTACATTGCACTCACGGGTGCGTATGCGCAAAATCCGATTTTCGGCGCGCCTTTGCGCTCCTTACCTCCGAGCGTATTTCCACCGGATGTTCCGTCAGTCATCTCTACACTGATCGACTCGCTCTTTGCGTTTGGTTCGATATCGAAGAATGATTTGTTTACGCAGAAAAGCAGCGAAAAGGAAAGGATGAATGCCGTGAATAACTGTTTGCGTCTGTGTGGAGTCTCCCAGAGCGCGTTCAACGACATGCATTCCTCCTCTTCCTCTTCCTTGTTGGACGATTTCACCGCTTTGTCCGTGATGTCCTCATCGAAACCATCCTCTTCGATGGTGGAACTCGCACTTGCGTTATTGGAATTCTTCCACGCTTTACCCGAACCGCTCTTTGGCGACGGCTCTCTCTTTACGGGATGTTTCCGAGATGAAGAGTATATGGACGAAGCGGCGAGAAAGCAACGCCTCGAAAACGTCTTGCGCCAGTCGTTGGAGAAAACTGCGTACGCGTCGGCGACGTACACTCTCGCGTTCTTAACCAACTACGTCGGCAGAAACTCTCCTTCATCGTCAACCCGACTCGAAAGCGTCTGTCGCGCCTTTGCAAACGCCTGGTTTTCGAAAGCAGACGCCTCGACCTTTTCGCTCGTCCGTCGCCAGGAAATCGTGAAATGTTTACTGTCTTCCTCCGGGAACACCACCGCGACTCACCATCAGCAATTGAACGATTTATTCTCCACCACAAATACTACCACCATCACCAATAGCAATCCCACCAATAGCGCTGCCGGGGCCGCGAAAGTCACGCGCAGCTTGCTCGATTTGTAATTTTAGTTCAATCCAAGAGGAAGGAAATATCTTTGTATCTATAAAAAAATACTCGTCACATCTCTTGAAAGATTAAGCGCGCCACGTCGTAACATCAATAACTGCAACACGCAAAATGTCCTCCATTCTCACGATACCATCTGCCTCGTTCCTTTCGCGCGACGTTCAAAAGTGCGTTCGTCGTCGTTTTCAGTCGCGTGGGCAGCGCGCGGTTAAAGTTTTTTCCTCCTCCTCGGACAACGAAACGACGTTCGAAGGTGGAGAAAAAGAGATCGGCAAACTCCACCTCGACGGCGGCCGATCGATGTCTGAATCAAAAGAAGAAGACCCAGACATGAGCGACGAAGCCGCGATTTCGTGGCCGTACAGTCGGGTGGAGGAATTCATGACGAAGGATCCAGAGACGTTGCGCGAGGATTTGAAGTTGACGGACGTGAAAGTGCAAAGCTTTATCAAGAGATATCACGGCGGGCCGGTGGTCGATGAGGACGGAAACCTGGTCGGGGTCATATCGAGGAACGATGTTAAGCGATTGTCGTACATTTCCTTCGGCGAAGAACAGAGACATATTCGCACGGTTGCAGACGCGATGACATCGATGCCTTTAACCGTAGGGCCGAAGGCGTATATCTCCGCCGCCGCGGGATTGATGCTAAAGCATAAGATCCACCGTCTGCCGGTGGTCGATGAAGGCGAAGATTACGCGCACCCGGGAAAGTTAATCGGAATCATCACGCGAAGCGACATTTGGGAACCCTTGATTCAAAATTCGCTCATGTTGGACAAAGAGTTTCAAAAGAGACGGTGCGACGTTTATCAAGATTATTCTCCTTCTTCGGGAGCGCTCGACATCCGCGCGCCTGCGATTGATAAAGATGTCTTTCGACTCGTGCTAGCGCGAACAGCCTTCGCGTTGTGGCCTATGTTTTACCCGAAACCATCATCTGTTCGTGTTTCCTTTCGCTCGTGATAAAAATACTGACCAAGGTTTCTAGCGATCATATCTTACACGATTAATTCACAGGGACGCCAATCGAGAAGAAGAAGAAGAAGAAGAAGAAGAAGAAGAAATACCGTCGAGAAAAACAATCCCAGAAAAACCAAGCGTATACTTTGATCTCCTCTACATAGCCACCCCAAGAAAAACAATCAACATCAGCAACAAGAAGAAAAAATACAAAGTCAAACTCTTCTCTCGCAAAGATATACCGAGAAGAAAGAAAAACGGAAGCTTTCCGCGACACGACGTCGACATCGACTGGGACGAAGCGAACGAGAAAGGCGAGAGATTGCTCCAGCAGTGGTACAACGAGCACGGTGAGGACGCGTACGTAGATCTCGCGGACGTTTTCGACGAGTACGAGTATTGATGCAATGCGGAGAGAGAGAGAGAGAGAGAGAGAGAGAGAGAGAGAGAGATGTACATATACTGCAGTGGTAGTATTTTTTGAAAAAGAAGAGCAACCTCGTGGCAATCACTTTTTACACCACAATTCACTAAAAAACACCTCTGACTTCCGTTTTCAACAAGCGCAGTAACACTTTGAAGAAGAAACGCGCCGCGCGTGACGAAAGGCACAACGACGCGTGCGTTATAAAGCACGCACACGCTCCCGCACGTTGTCGTTGTCTCTCTGCGAATATTTTCGTCCTGCACACGCACACGCACACGCATAAAAGAGAAGAGAAGAGAATTGAATCGAAGCCAAAATGGCGCCGTCAGAGCCGAAAAACAACGTCACGTCGGCGATGCAAAAGC
>JACLAB010002967.1_pt1 | contig 15574 bp, 27 predicted proteins | sample 8027921 | NCBI WGS metagenome assembly JACLAB01 (sample SAMN15725117, study PRJNA655200) | protist metagenome | isolation source: fluorescence activated cell sorting (FACS) single amplified genomes of... | place: USA: West Boothbay Harbor, Gulf of Maine | collected 2000-07-19 | reverse complement strand
CGTGCTTCAAACTCCGCCTTGGCCACGTTGGCGTTGTCCTCACGTTCCATCGCCGCGATTCGCATCTGCTCCCGTCGCCGCCCGGCGCGGTAAAGGTGGAACTCCCCGGATCCCGCGCCCGCGGTGCTTCCCTGGATGTTTTGCGGGTTGATCGGGACCGCCTCGGTGATGTAGTTGAGCTTGGCCTCCAGGTCCTTCACCGGGTCCCCAGTCTTGCCCTGTGTGTGATACGTTGATGACGAGTGATGCGCGTGAGTGGGGATGATGCGGGGATGATGCGGGGACGATGCGGGGACGATGCGGGGACGAAAGGGATCGTTCGTTTGGCTTTTAGGGATCTTTTGGCTTTTTAGGTATGGCCCCATGGGTTGTGGACCGCGCGTACCTCGTTGGGATCGCTGGGGTTGTAGACGGCGACCTGTCGCTGGGTGCTCTCGAGGGTGACGACCTTCGCGACGTTGGCCGCGGGGCCTTCTCCGCGACGCGACATGACCGGCGAGTCTCGTCTTTCGTGGTGCCCTCGGAAGTGAAGACTGCCGCGTTGGGTGCCGATCCAATAAAAACGTTTTGGCGAATGACTGACTTCGAGTTCGTCCCTCATCACTCGCGGTGGGCGCGCGAGGGGGCCGCGCCACGATGGCGACGCGTGAGCGGCGGCTCCACCTCGCGCACTTCAGCCTCGATTCCGACGGCGACGATTCCGACGAAACAAACACTCCCACACACGCGAATGGACACACGTGCGCGCTCGTGTGGTGCGACGAGGTCACCGTCCGTGATCCCCCACCCGGGTGCCGCCCCGTGGACCCACTCGCGGGTCTCGCATCCATGGGAGAGACGTATCGCGGGGTGCGCGGTGACGAGGCGGTGGCGGCGTGCGTGGGTCCGTGCGCCACATCCGCGCACGTCATACCAGACGCCACGCAGCGACCAAAACCAGACGAGCATCTAGGGGGCCATGTGTTCACATCATCGTCGACATCCACGTTGAAGACCGGGTCATCTCCGACGGCGATATCCGCGGCGACCATGGCGCTCTGCGTTCGCGTCGCGGCCGCACTTCGAGAGGGAGAGGATGCATCCATGGGCGGCGAACCCTGGCGTCCGTCACGGGTGTGCGAGCTGGGAGCCGGGACCGGCGCGGCGGGACTCACCGTCGCTCGCGTGCTCACCGGCCGGACTAATGATCCTCGACCGCTCGTCGTGTTGACCGATAGGGACACCGCCGCGCTCGAGGTGCTCGCGGACAACGTCGCCATGAACGCACCCAGAACGTGGACCCGGTGCGTCGCCCAGCGGCTTCAGTGGGACAGAAGGGACGAGCGCTCCGCCGTGCTTCAAAGAGCCGCGAACGATGATCGAATGCGATCGAATACAAACGATGACGATTTAAGCGATGAAACATCGTTCGTCCCGCCGGCAGCTAAGCCTTACGACCTCGTGATCGCGTCGGACGTGTTGACCGGGTCACCGACGGACGACACACACCTGCTGGACACGGCGACTGAGCTACTGAGCGGCGCCGGGGTGGGCGCGAGGCTGATCCTGGCGCACCATTCGAAACAAATTCGTGAAAAGACAAACGAGGCGCTGAGTCACCGCGACTTTGTGGACGAGGATACGTATGAAGATACAGGGTCCTTCGACACGGATCACGCGTCCGATCCGGACCCGGCGCTCACGCCATTCCTTAACGCCGCGCGCGCCCGAGGCTTTCACACGCGCGAGTTTGAGCCTAGCGCCTCGAGTTCGAGTTTTAGTTTTGTTCGTGTCTTCGACGTTTTCATTCCGGGGACAGTTCCGGGCTCGCACCTGGCGGCGTACGGCGACGCAACGCGGAACCTCGAACTCGAACGCGAACGAACGGAGACGCGCGCGCTACAGACGCACATGCGGGAGAGGTACGCACGCGGGTGGACGCCGCCGGAGATGCCGGAGGTTCCGACGATGGAGCCGCCGAAGGAAGCGACGCGCGAGGAGGACGACATCGCAAACATAGACGGAGCCGAGGAGACGACCAAGGCGGGGCGGTCACCCGGGGCGAAGAAGAAGAAGAAGGACGCGAAGAATGGCGGGAACGGCGGGGGCGGGTTCTGTGTCGTCATGTAGTCAACAAATAGTCTGGAAGTACGTAACACATACGAGTAGCCCACGAGTGTTCCATTCCGTTACAACAAAGAGCCGACTGAATTCACTTCACTCGCTCACGCGGGTTTGGCCCCGGTAGAAGACGAACCGCCGTCCTTCTCCGCCGTCTCATCACCCACATCCTTGCCATTGCCCTTGAACAGCCCGGCAGCCTTGTCCGCGATGGCCTGGTCCATCTCCGCCCGTGCGGGTTCACCTTTGTCGATCATCACCTGCATCAACTTGGACGGATCCGCCTTGAACAACTGCGCAAAGAAACAGACAAACACCGGCACGTCGCTCCCGGTCGCAACGCTGATCGCCATGGCCCCAATGCCAATCGCCGTCCACCACTTCTTCGCCCGTTTCTCCTCCTCCGTGGCCTTATCGTCCTTGACCAACGCCTTACGTCGCGGCTTGGAGTACCCTTCGCCCCTAAAAGCCCTGGCGATTGTACCTGGTAACAAAGCCGCAGGAGCTAGGTAGAAAACGTACACCAACGCGAAGGTCACCGGCGCCAGTAAGTACCCGAGGTACCCACCGCCGCGTAACCCGCCGAGGGCCTGCGTCAACGTCCCTGAAGCTGACATCAGCAGCGCGCCCAGTGATGCCACGCCGCCCAACACCGTGAGCCACCGCCTCGGCTGCGTCAAAAATCCTGCGAGTGTGAATCAAAACACGACGTCAGTCCTCTAATTGCCCATACTCTCCAATAAAAATAGGTCACTCACCAATCTTGGCGCATAGAAACCTGACGAGCATGAAGAACGGCGCCAACAGCAGCCACCACGACGCGCCCTCACCCCCAGCCGCCCCCGCGGGCGCGAGGATGGCGTACCCGAGGTGTAAGTCAAGCCACGCGGCGCGTTGCGTTCGTTTAAACTCCATCAGCGGCGGCGGCGGGGGTTGGTTTTTCTCCGCCGATTTTTTTACCAATCGTTCGTGTCCCGCGTCGTGTATGAACTTTCGTACGAATGCGAGCGCCGCACACGCGGGTATCAAGACGAATATCACCCACTGCGCCGCCACCAGTGGGGTCCCCGCGCATTCCCGCAGCACCGCGCCCGTGTAGTAGACTAGTACGCCCGTGAGCGGATTGAGTTTGCCGAAGAGCGTCGGGATGTTGTCGAGTTGCCTGTTAACAAAACCGGTGACGTCAAACTAATTGCCCGTACGCATACGAAAATAACCAAATGAACTCACCTCGGGTACATCCACTCGGGCATGGGCGCGATCGTGTCGGGGGGTAGTTCCACGCGTTCGTCCACCTGTGCGGCGAGTTCCGCGGCGTCGGCGTCGTCCTTCATGCGCTGTTTCTCGAGCGCGAGTGCGGGGTTCGGCGGGACGTCGCCGGTCATCGCGGCGACGTCGTCGGCGAACTTGGAGTCGGACGGCTTCGGGGGACTGCCCGGGGATGCTTCCTCGTCCTCCTTCGACGATGATCCCGGGGTGTCGTCGTCGCTCGCGGATGCGTCGGCGCACACTCGTCTCTTAACGCGGTACTTGGCGGCGTCGATGGACACACCCCGCGTCGAGGACGGCGCCCACCGGTTGGGCAGGCAAGCGACCGCGGCAATTCGCCCCACCGCCGTCGATCTTACTGCGCGGGATTCGGTGATGCGCGGCAACGCGTCGCGTTGTCTTCGTCCCAGCCGTGGGTTCCGTCCACCGACCGCCGGCGCACTCCTCGCCGCACACCCTGACGGCGCCAGCGACGCCATGTCTCCCCACCTATTCGAACGCGCGTGCTCGCCGGCTATGACCGCCGGAGCCCTCGCGGGTGAAATAAACAATCCTCAAACGCGCGCGATTTTTTTCGAGCGCGAGTGCCGATCTGGCGTTGTTGGTTGCCGAGGTTTCGCCAACTGGCACTGACCGTTACGGGATTTGTGAGAAGCTTATTTTTTGAATTACCAAATCCTCGGGACTAATAGGTCCCGAGACTAACTGCCCATACAGGCGAGATGTAACTCGATCAAAACGTTTTTGGTTCCGAGAAAAACTTTCGATCCTCATGTGTTCGTTCGTCGCCGCCGAGAGCGCGACGAACAACGCCCAACGGCGCGAGCTGCTTGAAGATCGGGCGATGGATATCCCCCGAGAGCTCGTCGGCCTGTGCGGATCTCCCGTTTACGGGTTGGGATCGTACTGGTCGGGGTCGTAGACGACGCCGTCGGAGGCGCGGACCACCTTGGTGGGCTTGGCACCGACGGAGGCGTAGGATGGGGTGGACGCGGCGGCCGCGGAGGCGAAGCCGGCGGGGCGCATGACGGCGTTGGAGCGGACGTTGGCGTCGGCGTCGAACTGATCGGGATCGTACACGACACCGTCGACGCCGCGGGTCACCTTGGTGGGCTTGGCGGCGTAGGAGACGGTGGAGGTGGCGGTGTTCATGGGCTTGGACACCGTGGCGACGTAGCCGGAGCCGCGGCCGGAGTTGGCGTCGTGGTCGTACTGGTCGGGGTCGTAGAACGCGGAGACCTTGACAGCCTTGCGAGCGGTGACCTTGACGGCGGGGCGGACGGTGAAGACGGAGGAAACGGCGAACATGGTGGTGGTGGTGCGGGTGTGCGGAAGTTGTGTCGTGGCGATGGATCTGACACCGTTTTTATCTGCAAACCACCAATTTAAAATGATCGTGAAACGTGGGCCAATAGGAACACTGGAAACCATACGATTCGGTGCAACTCTCAAACGGCTAATTAGCGTATGCGAGCCTGGTTTCGAAGGGTTTTTCGAAAGCCCCGAAACCGAAACCGAAAACGCATAAATCACAGACACAGACGACCCATCCATCGCCGCCGCGGCCTAATGGCCGCGCCACTCGTTCACGATACGCGACAAATAACCAAATAACCAATGAATTAAACGTCACACTCACGTCTCCTCTCACTACAAGTACGTTACTTAACCACAAATACGAACACGCGCCCGCCTGTTAACGCGACCGTCGGTTAGCGTCGGCGTCGAACTGATCGGGATCGTACACGACCCCATCCGCGCCCCTCGTCACCCGCGTCACCGGCGCCGCCGCTCCGTACGACGGTTGGCCTCCGCCCGAAGAAGAATACGAACCGGCACCACTCGACCCGTACCCACCCCCAAAGTCAAAGTTCGGCGCCTCCGCGCCAGGCGGGAACAGCTTCGCCAGCGTGACCACCTCGTTCGCTCCGTCGCCCAATCCAACGTTGACGTCCATCACCGCCTTCGCTCCGTGCGCTTTAAAATCCGGGACGTCCGAGGACGGGCACGGCGTGATGACGCACGGCATGTCCGCGCCCATCGCCGCCCGGAGCCCCACGAGCGAGTCCTCGATGACCACGCACTTGGAGCTCGGCAAGTTGACTTTTTCTCGAGCCAAGTTGTAGATCAACGGGTCGGGCTTCTTGCGAGTCACGTCGTCGCCCGCCATGATGACGTCGAGCCGCGACAGCCGCTCGGGGCCGACGATTGAGTTGACCACCTTGAGGAAGCCCGCTTTGGTCGCCGCGGAGCAGATACCGACGGCGATGTCCGGCGCCGCGATGGCTTCGTCGATCAGTCGAAGCACGCCGGGCCTGTTAACAAAACACGATGTCAGTACAATTGCCCATACGATGATTAAAATAAAAATAAACTTACCTGGCGGTTGCGGTTGATTCGACAATCTCTTTGTAAAACTCCGTCTTCTGGTCCTGGAGCGCGTCCACCATTTTGGATTTTTGTTCCTCCGACGCCGGTACTTGGCTCCCGCCGAAGAAAGCGGGCCAGCCGTTGTTGTCGAAGTGGTACCGCATCTTGGGCTTACCTCCGCCCACGGTGTTTGCCAATACGTCGTAGTACTCCACGGACCTGTGAATAAAAGAGGTACGACGTCAATCTAATTGCCCGTACGTACGATTGCACATAAAATATAAGCTCACCACTCGACTTTCCCACTGGCTGGGATGGTGAGTCCGAAGTGCTTGAAGGATGCGTTGTACGCCTTGCGGTGGAGCTCCTCGGTCTCCACGATGACGCCGTCGCAGTCGAAGAGGAGCGCGAACCGCGGATCGACGGTGTTGCTGCCCTCGGTTTGTCGCGCCGAGCCCCCAGACGGTCGTGAGGCGGCTTGTCCGGATCGTTGGTTCGCGTCGGCGTCGTACTGGTCCGGGTCATAGACGACTCCATCCGCCCCGCGCGTCACCCGCGATGGACGGACACCGCTGGATACCGCTCCACTGGACTGGGTGCCGGGCACGAAGCCGGAGCCGCGGCCGGAGTTGGCGTCGGGGTCGTACTGGTCGGGGTCCACGGTGAGGTAGGCGGTGGACTTGACGGGGGATCGGGTCGCGGCGCGGCGGGTGGACGGAGATGTCCTGGATCCGGCGGCATCGATCGCGCGCCGGCCGGCGATGTTAGGGGTCGCGCGCAGGCTCTGCATGGCGGCGTGAGGGAGCTTCGGTTCTTGTATAGAGACGAAGGGTGCGTCACCGTCGCGAGGAGGGGCGCCGCTCTGTGCACACACGCGAGACCTTTGTTAGTGCTATCTCTATCCACTCTACGAAAAAAACCAAATTGCCAAAAACATACAAGCGCCGCGCGCCAAAACCAAATGGAAACGATTAACTCAAGAATAACTCGACGAGCGCATCGAACGCGCACAAGATCCATTCCGAATCCTCCGGCCAATCAAAACAAGTTTCGTCTCCAACCCGCCAGCGTCTTCACGGCGAAAGTGGCAATATCTGCGCAGCGGGCGTGCGCAATCGAGCCATATACCGCACACAGACCCACCCGTCGACAACCGATAATCATGGCCTTCGCTATCGCTTCCAACCCCATCGTGGCCGTCTTCAAGAAGAAGGCCCCCGCGCCCAAGAAGGCCCCCGCCAAGAAGGGCCTGAAGGGCAAGGCCCCCGTGCGCCGCACCGCCGGCGTCAAGCGCGAGGGCAACGTCGGTCCCAACCGCACCCTGTGGAACGGATGGGAAGCGAACCCCGAGCCCCCGGCTTACCTCGACGGTACCCTCCCCGGTGACGCGGGCTTCGACCCGTTCGGCCTCTCCAAGCCCACCGAGTACCTCCAGTTCGACCTCGACTCCCTCGACGGCTCCGCCGCGATCAACCCCTACGGCCGCGTCATCGGCAAGCTCAAGAAGGTGGACAACAAGCCCACCGAGCGCACCATCGTGGTGAGTGTTTTAGCGGGATAAAATCCGAGATAGCGCGGCCCTTTCTTCCCCGCGGCGCGGACCCTCGCGCGGTCGGTTTCGCGCGACGCGACCGCCGGCGATGTCTCCGCGTGACTGATATTCAGAACGCGGGCGAGTTCGATGCGGATCGCGCGGCGGGGCTGGTCGTCGGGCGCGTTTCCGCGTCGAGATTCTCGATCGCAATTGTCACCAGAGGCAGATCTCGGACCCCGTCTGCTGCGCGGTTGTTTTCCGCGCGCTGCCCGAACTTTCACCCCTCCGCGCTTCCCGACCACGCGCATCCGCTGACCTATCCTCCCCTCCTCTCCTACCATCGCAGCCCTTCAACGAGGCGTTCGACATCGTCCGCTTCCGCGAGTGCGAGCTCCAGCACTCCCGCTGGGCGATGCTCGGCCTCGTCGGCGCCGTCGTCGCCGAGGGCCAGACCGGCATCTCGTGGGTGGACGCCGGCAAGGTGCTCAACGAGCAGCCCTCGTACCTCGGCTTCGACATCAACGTCCCCGTGACCACCCTCGTGGTGATCGAGACGCTCTCCATGGGCTTCGCCGAGATCAAGCGCTCCTCCGGTGCGTACCCACCTCGCGCCTCGAACCAACGCCCGCTTCCCGGCCGACGAGCCACCCTCCCTAACAACGCCGTTTTTCATTCACCCGCGACGTTGAAACAATATTTCCACGATGTGATGATGATCGAACGCCCGACTGACCGAATAATTCTCCACCGTTCATCGTGATCACAGAGCTCGACTCCAACAAGCGCTGCTACCCCGGCGGCTACTTCGACCCCCTCGGCTTCGCCACCTCCGCCGACGACGCCGCCGTCTTCAAGCTCCAAACCGCCGAGCTCAAGCACGGCCGCCTCGCCATGGTCGGCATGCTCGGCATCTCCGCCCAGGCGCTCAAGAACGGCCTCGGCCCTCTCGAGGCGCTCCAGACCCTCGGCAACTAAGTGCGTATGCGTATTCTTCATTTGGTTTAAATGAATTATGCGTATATAGGTGTTAGTGAATCGCGAGTGGGTGCGACTCGGCTGGGTCGTCCCGACGTCGGGTTCAATTAGAGGGTTAAAGGCGGACGCCTATGGGTAAAAGGCGTGGAGGTCTCAGAGACGATACGAAGCGTGTCACATCGATTGTAATGATTCGACGCTGCTTTCAAGCGAAAAGAAAACGAGTTCACCCGTGTCATCGCACCGCGCGTCACCCAACCCACACACGCGACATGACAATATGAAGCCTCAGCTCCTATCAGCTGCTCCCGAAATTTTCCCGCATCTCGTCAGGTCCGAGGAGGTCGTTATTTCTCGACCTCTTTCCTTCACTGTTCACCCGCGCAGTTGTATCGCCGCCGACATGACATGACGACAATCTGGCGCCCACACCCGTTGGTCAAGCATGTCATACCCGTCGAGGAGGAAGTGCCCGACGACGATGTCCCCGATGTCAAGGTGGAGTCTGTCGCTGACGACGATGGGATAAATGGGAAAGACGAAAAAAAGACGGATCTCGAGGGGAAGGGTGCGAAGAGGAAGAGAGCCCCTCCGACGAAGGGGCCGTGCGAGCACGGGGTGAAGCCTCGCTGGAAGTGCAAGGTGTGCGGCGCTTGTCCACACGGTCGACAGCGCTCTAGGTGCAAGGAGTGCGGTGGTGCAGGAATCTGCGAGCACGGTCGTGTACGCAGTGAGTGCAAGGAGTGCGGTGGGGCATCAATCTGCGAGCACGGTCGTCAGCGGTTCCGATGCAAGGAGTGCGGTGGGGCTGCATTCTGCGAGCACGGTCGACTGCGCTCTCAGTGCAAGGAGTGCGGTGGGTCATCAATCTGCGAGCACGGTCGTATACGCTCTGAGTGTAAGGAGTGCGGTGGGTCACAAATCTGCGAGCACGGTCGTGTACGCTCTGAGTGCAAGGAGTGCGGTGGGGGATCAATCTGCGAGCACGGTCGTGTGCGCTCTAAGTGCAAGGAGTGCAAGAAGTAGCGAATGTATCATCAATCAAATCACAACGTCACAGTCCATCCTCGTATTCACGCATTCATCGCGCACACAACCGCCTAACAAATCACCCGCCGTCCGAGTCAACCTCCTCGTCCATGTAGAACTCGGCGGCTTCCTCGTCACCCCCGTGCAGGTACCCCTCATCCTCCGTCGGCGATATCACCTCCGCCCGTGCGCTTGTACCCTCGATCTCAGACAACATCGCAGCCTCCAGGTACGGCTCCGCCTGTAGCCCCGCGTCTTGCCTCATCTCGTTCACCAACTGCCGGCACCGCTTTAAATCCCGTGACTGGTACCAGTGCTCCACCATCATGGCGTAGACGTCGCCGATCCGGATGCTAACCTCGCGTTCATCCCGCGACCGCGGATCCGCTGTGAACAAAACACGACGTCAGTCTAATTGCCAATACGGATACGATAACCAAAATAACCAAAATAACAAAAAATAACCAAAAATTAAAATAAACTCACCGATCATCGTCTCGCATTGCGCCATGGCATCCGCCACTTTGCCCTCCGCCAACCGCGTCCGAGCCGCCACGAACTGCTCCACCAGCTCGGTCCTCGCCTCTAGCGACCGCATGAGGACATCGGCGCCGTCAGCCTTGGACTTGGCGAGGTGCTTCGCCGCGTCTCTTAAAGCGCCGGCGGCTTTGTCGTAGTCGCGGTATTCGTCAATCTCAACCTGTAATCAAAACACGACGTCAGTCCAATTGCCCGTACGTACGGAAATAAAACAAACTCTAATTGCCGAGAAATAAAATAAACTGACCTGCGCGACTGACTCGTAGAACCCCGACAGCGACTCCACCGCCCGCGCCTTGGTGTAGAACTGTACGATGTGTTTGGTGAGATCAGCGTCGCCGTGCCATTTGAGCGTCTGGAGGTAGTTGGCGGACATGATGTAAATCTCGCGTTGTCGAGACACCCCCGCGAAGAAACAAATCTTTTCCGTGTCGCCAGACTGTATAAGGTAAATAAACCACGCCATCAGTTCAATTGCCCATACAAAGATTAATACAATACACGCACCTTGAGCAGCGCCTTCATGGCTCGCATCTTATCACCGGCTTGCGTGTATTTTTTGCACGCGAGGTGGTACGAGCCTTGGTTTTTGCACACGGTGGCGATTCGCATCAGCAACGCCTTCCTGGCTTCTTCCGAGGTCGGGTCTTCGCCCTTGGCTGGGGTGAGTGCCTCGGCGAGTGCCTGTAAATGTAAAACATGACACGACGTCAGGTCAGTCTAATTGCCCGTACGAGAATTAAAAGAAACGCACCTCGTCGATGACCACGTCGTGCTCGGCGATGAGCTCCAACCCCCTCGCGTGGTCCCCACCCTTGACGAGCAACCTCGCGGCTTCGTCGTACCGCCCGTTATCCAAAAAGTAGGTCGCGCACTTCGCCACCAACTTTGGATCCGCATCCGGATCGTCCGCCACGGATTCCACGATGACCTGTAAAAAACAACACGCCGTCAGACTAATTGCCTATACACTCATTAAAAAAGAAACTCACCGCAAGCGGCTCGAACAAGTCGTGACCGAAACACAGCTCCAAAGCCTTGCCCGCGTTACCCGCCTTGTGGTACAGCGTCACAGCCTTCTCCAGCTCGCCGCGTGACTCGAGGTACCGCGCGGAATCGAGCATCATCTCCGGAGGGGAACGAAGAGCCAGGTGCATCAACTCGGCGTCGGCGCCGCATCGCCGAGCCAGCCTAGCGGCGTGCCCGTGCCTGTAATTAATTAATTAGACACGTAGACACGACATCATACTAATTGCCCGTACGGAAATAAAAAGAAACTGACCTTCCAGCTAAACCGAAGAATCTGATCGCCTCCGCGTGCTCGTCCATCGCTTCGAACGTCCTCGCCAGGTGAAACGCCGCCGCCGGGTCCGCACTCTCCTCCACCAACGACGCCGCCACTTCGTAATCACCCTGGGCGCAATACGTACGCACTAGACTCAAAAAGTCACCGGCAGCCTGTAACAAAAACATGCCGTCACACCAATTACCCATACGAGATTAAAAATAAACGTACTTGATACCCGTGCAAAGCCTTCTCGAACTCCCCAGAACTCTCGCAGTACCGGGCCCACCACCTGGTCAGCTCGGGGGATGACGCGTTTATGACGTAACGCTCGAGGTGGTCGTCCATGCCCTTCGCGTGGAGCATCCTGGGCACGTCGATCGCGGCGGACCCTGTTACACAAAACACAAGTCCCCGTCAGTCAGTCCAATCGCCCAAGTAACGAAAATAAAAAGTGAAAAGAAACTCGAATGAACAGAAGCTCACCGCTCTTCTCGTACGCTCGAATGGCTCCGGAGACGTCGCCGACGCTTTCCAGATGCCTACCGTGGGCATAGTGCGTGGATTTGAGGTTAATGCGGTCCTTCGAGGACGCCACACCAACCGCGTCGTCCCAGCGGCCCATAGCCTGGTACAGCCTGTTCAGCAAGTCGTGACGACCACACTGCTCGTAAAGCGCTGTCAACAAAACACGACGTCAGTCGTATTGCCCATACGAATATAAAAATAAACTTACCGGCGGCGTCGTCGACTAAACCGAGGTGAACCGCGACGGACGCAACCTGTCACAAAAACCACGGCAGACGTCAGTCTAATTGCCGTTAAGAACGGGAATAAACGAATACACGTACCCTCGCGTCCAACTCTGGTTCGTTGGCGCTGTCCCGCACAGCCCTTCCGCCTCTGACGTGACCGAGGTTGGCCTGTAAACAAAACACGACTTCAGTCGAATTGCCAATGCAAAGATTAAGATGAATTTACCAGGCACACGTCCGCTACGTCCAGGCGCTTGTTCTTGATGCACATGTGCGCCATAGCCTCCCACACCGCCGGTTCCGTCACCTCCTTCACCCGCGCGTGCGCGCGGTCAGAGTCGCCAACCGCCAAATCGTAGTTGAACGTGAGCAGCGCTGATTTAGCCGTCGGGTCCAAATGCTCCATGCCGACGAAATCACGCATGGTCACCGCGAAGCACGCGCCGCCGCCGGTGTCGTGTGCCGCGCTCTTGTTACACACGAACAACGATGGAGCCGTGAGACCCAGGAGGGATTCGAATCCGGTGGGTATCGGGTGAGCCTCCTGGAGCAACAACCCGCGCGGCGCGGCGAAAAGGGTAAACACCACTGTAAGCAAAACACGACGTCAATCATATTGCCCATACGAGGATTAAAATAAACTTACCGACGCCCGCGGTCTTCGCGTGCTGCCTGAGCTGCGCCTTGCTTCGCCCGGTATTACCGTTTACACCTTCAACAGACGCCGCGTACGGGCTCACGGTGGCGTCGTGCGCTTTGTTTATGGTTACTTCCGTGGCGTCCTCATCCACGGAAGTCTGCGCCGCGAGGATATTCGGAGCGCTCGAGTCCTGTACAAACAAAACATGAAGTCAGTCTAATTGCCCTTATGCGAATTAAAGAATAGACGTACCCACGCGTGCGTCTCGGGCGCCCGGCCGGTAACTTTGAAGTCAAAGGTTCGATACCCGTCCGTGTCTAAATCGTACACCGCCAGCGTGGACCGCACGGCTGTGTGACCGACCGTGGCGAACAGCAACGACGCTTTGGTGCCGTCGCAGTTCACCTTGACGGAGTCCACCGCGAAGGGTAACCTTCCGGAATTAATTAATCCGTCATTGGCTTCTTCGTCCCCGTCATCGGCGCGACTCCGATCGGCGCCCTCGACCGTCCCGCACACGTCGGGTGGGATCATGGAACCGCTCGTCGGGCCGTGCGCCCGGGCGCGGCCTTCCCCGTCGGAGGCGAGGCGCCAGAAACGAAGATGCCCCGAGGCGGTGGCCACGCATAAATAATCACCGTTGCAGTCGAGAAAACCGGCCTCGCCCTGCGCTTCCTCGTACGACAGCGCGTCGGTCACCACGCCGTCCAAGTCGGTCACCTCGATCAACGCACGTCCAGGGACCGACCTGTAGATACGCGTGCCGTGGATCGCCATAGCCTGCGCGCCGCTGGACGACGACGACGCGAACGTGTTGGCGTGGCCTCGTGAACTTTTCGCCCCAGTCCTGTAACAAAATAAACACGGCGTCAGTCACATTTCCCATATGACAATTAGACAATTAGAAAATAAACGCACCAATCGAAGGACGAGGCTCGGTTGAACCCTCCGGCTCCGTTCGCCGCGTGTACCTCCGCCTGCGACGAGTTCCACACCAGTAAGTGCGATGACGTGGCGTCCGCGCCGGTGATTTGCATGCCTCGTTCCGTGGTGTTGAGACGCGCGGGGGCGCGTGAACCGTCGGTGGCTTCCACCACCACGGAATCCGCGGCGACTTGCACCTATACACAAAACACACACGGCGTCAACACTAATTGCGCATACATACGGAAATAAAAAGAAACAATAAGAAAAGAATAAAAAGAAACTCACCACGGAGACGCCTTCCCGAACTTTATCGTTCAGCTTCACCCGGACGCACAGCCTCGCGCCGTCGGTGGCCACCGCGGCGAGCAGCCGGATCTGCGGGCCGAAGCACACGCGCGTCAGTCGCCCTGAGACGTCGCCGCAGTCCAACGTGGCGATCACACGCCATGCGTCCTCCGGGCTCGAGTCTGAATCATCCGAATCATTTGAATCATTCGAAGCCTCACTCTTCGCGTCACCGTTCCCTCCTTCGTTTCCTTCGTTCCCCTCGTCATTATTCTCCTTCGTGTCCGCCGCGGTGGTACCATCACCGCGATGTAACGCACGCGGACCGGTGTGGCGGAACATGGTGACGCGGCCGTCGCGTTGCCCACACGCCAACACCCTCGACGCGGCATCGTAGCACACGCACGTCAACCTTCGTCCGCTGGGATCCGCGTCTCGCGCGGGCATCGAGGCAGAAGGCAACCCCGCGGTCTTGCGCCTGGCTGGTGGCACCAACGCGTAGTTATCCCCGGTGTTGAGGTCGAACACGCGCACGGCGCACGAAGGGTCCCTGTCGTTGACCACGGCCAGTACCCCAGGCTGCGTCCACGCAACCTGTGAATAAATAAATAAATAAATAAAAAAAACACGAATTGATCAGTCACATCAGTAACATTGCCCATACGGGAAGTAAAATAAACGTACCTCGGCGTCGCCCTCTGTGGGTAACTTTGTCGAGCTGATGCTTCGCCACGGCGCCGTCTTCACGCTCGGCGCGTTGGCATCGGCGGGGGGTGCGAAGATGGAGAGCGTGGAGTCGGTTCCGAGCGTTATGACGTTACCGACGCCGTCGTGGTGAAGCACGGCGTGGATCTCGCACGGAGCGTCGAAGATCTTTCGGCTCGTCGGTTTTTCAGATGGCGACACAGCTGTGTCATTCACGGCGTTGTCTACGCCCATGCAGACGTGTCCAGAGTCGGAGAGGCCCTCGTTGATTGCGTAGTAGAATACGAACGTATCGGGCTCGGCGCCTTCCGTGAGATCCTCGAGGTCGTCCGGCACGACGACGTGCGATACCCGCGCGCCGGGGTTGGGCTTTGCGCACCGGAACCCCGGGCTCGGTTTCGGTCGGAGTTTCGCATCTATCGTCCACACCGAGACGGTGCCTTGGTCGTCGCCCGTGACGAGCCTGTGTCCGGTGGGTGACCACGCGAGTGCCGTGACGGATCGCCCCGCGTGCGTCGCGCGTTCCTCGCCCGCGATGCGGCGTTCATCCCCGGACCACACCGATACGGTGCCGTCGGTCCAGCCGATGGCGAGCGTGGGTGCCGATGGGTGCCACGCCAGGACGCACGGGTAGACGCCCGGGGCGTCTGATCGCACCGGCCGCGCCGCGCTGACGTCGTCGCCCTCCTCGGTGTACATGCCCACCGCGCCGGTCGAGTACGACACCGCGCACATGGCCGGGACGCGCGTCGTCGTCGGGACATGTCGTGACCACGAGACGTCCACGCAGGCGCCGGGCTGGCGTGGGATCTTGTTGGCGAAGTAGACCGCCATGCTCGGATGGTCACCGGCGCGGGTGGATGTGCCCGGTCACGGCCGTCGGGGCGATACGATGACGGTGGGTGGTGAAGACGGGTCCTCCCCTGGGGCCCGTGCCCCCGCCGGTCAACAGTGATGGGCTCGGTGGCGAAAAAGGCACCAACGGGTAACTCTTCGATATCACTTTTCTTGGCGCACGAATCCCTCCCTCGTTCCGTTCACCAGTGGGGGGGCGCGGGGGTGATGACGACGACTTTTTGGCGACCCGACCTCAAAAAACTGCGCGCCGAGGCTGAGGCCGAGGCCGAGTTGCTGGGTGATGTGGATGCGGCAGAGCAGGT
>JACLAB010011907.1_pt1 | contig 15577 bp, 9 predicted proteins | sample 8027921 | NCBI WGS metagenome assembly JACLAB01 (sample SAMN15725117, study PRJNA655200) | protist metagenome | isolation source: fluorescence activated cell sorting (FACS) single amplified genomes of... | place: USA: West Boothbay Harbor, Gulf of Maine | collected 2000-07-19 | reverse complement strand
GCTCGGAAAACACTTAGCGCCGGACGAAGCGTCGATCGAGAGCTTGGGGAAACTGCCGAATAAAGTGATGTTATTAGGGAAATCGACGAAAGATGTGACTGAGTTGAAGAATTTGGAGAAGGAAATGCTGGAGAAAGCGCCGGAGATTTTGGATGATTTCGAAAGCGACGTGTTGGATTCGGAGCCTTTGTTGTGTTACGCGGATCCGGTGTACGTGGCGAGGTTAGCGGCGAGGGTGGAGAAGTATAAAGGGTTGAGTCCGTTGAACGAGACGAGAGAAGGGAAGAAATTGTTGGTTTTGGATATCGATTACACGTTATTCGACCACCGAACGCCGGGTGAGAACGCGCAAGAGTTGGCGAGGCCGTATCTGCACGATTTTTTGTCGAGCGCGTATAAGAGGTACGACATTGTCATCTGGAGCGCGACGAGCATGTTGTGGGTTAAAACGAAAATGCAAGAATTAGGTGTGTTATCGCATCCGAGCTATAAGATCTTAGCGTTAGTGGATTCTGGATCTATGATTACCGTCCAAACTAAAGAACGAGGCATTTTCAATTGCAAACCGCTCGGATGGATTTGGGCGCAACCGTGGAGCCAAGAGCGAGGGTACGATTCCAGCAATACCATCATGTTCGACGATTTGCGCAGAAACTTCGCCATGAACCCATCTTCCGGGTTGAAAATTAAACCCTTTCGAAACGCGCACACGAGCCGAGCGACCGATAACGAGTTGAAAAAGTTGAAAGTGTACGTCGATATCATCGCGAGAGAAAACGTAGATTTCAAAACGTTGGACCACAAAAAATGGGAGCGATACGTGTTGAAAGCTTTAAAAGAAGGAAAGTTATCAGAGAACGAGGCAAAAGAAGTGAAATCATTTTGGCCAAACAGCACGGTCGTTCGCGAGTTGTTGGCCAATCAGCAACCCGGCGCTGTTGCTGCTCAAACTGGAAACCAACAACAACAACAACAACAACAACAACAAGAGCAAAGAGAGGAGACCGAAGACGGGGGTCAACGTCAACAACAACAAAAGCAGCAACAACAACCCAGCGGAGGAGGAGAAAAAAGAAGCGGCGGCAGAGACGAGCAATAGAGCAGAGATCTGCTCGTCGGGAGAAAATTAATGAGCAATTAGAAAGAAAGATATACTAATAATAAACACGAGCGCAAACGCACGCCGAGCAGCAGCAGTTGTAATTTATCTCATCAAACGTAAGTCTGAAAGGCGGCAGAAAAAATATCATCTCACGCACATATTAACAACAACAACAACAAAGATGATGATGATGATGATGTCGTCAACTCCCAAGGCATCAGCGGCGGCAAAAAATGCAATCATCACGAACAGATCCTCGGGACGCGGGAAGGTGACGACATCGTTTACGTCGTCGAGCGCGATGGCGAGAAGAGTTTCATCCGCCGATGATGGATTTAATCCAATCGGACGACGACACAGAGGAAAAGTTTCATCAACGTCCGCGAGAACGGCGACGACGACGACGGCGAAAAGAGCAGAAAAAGAAGAAGAAAACGAACAACAATATCAAATGAGTCAAAAGCGAGTGCTCATTACCGGGTCCACGAAAGGTTTAGGCTACGAACTCGCCAACCAATTTTTACAGGAAGGCGATCGAGTGTGCGTGACTTCTCGTTCAGAGGCGAATGTGAACGATGTCGTCCTCGAGTTGCGCGCGAGATACGGCATGGAAAACGTGTGCGGGATCGCGTGCGACGTGTGCGATCACGAACAAGTATCAGAACTCTCGAGATATTGCGTAGAAAACTTTGGTGGGATTGATTTTTGGATCAACAACGCCGGGACGAACGGGTACGAGTACAACGATATCATCGATCAGGATCCGAGCACGATCGAAGAGGTGGTGAAGACGAACGCGCTTGGGACGTTGCTGTGTTGTCGAGAAGCGATGAGAACGATGGCGGCACAGAAGGATGAGAATATTATTGGATATCACATATTTAACATGGAAGGAGCGGGATCGGATGGGATGGAAACGAGAAAATACGCCGCGTATGGATTCACCAAAGCCGGATTGAGCCAACTGACGAAAACGTTAAACAAAGAGATGAGTTCGAACGAAAAGATGAAAGATAAAATGATTAAAGTGCACACGGTCAGTCCAGGGATGGTGTTTACGGATTTAATTTCCAGTGGGAGGTACGCGTTTGGCAAGCAAGGGCGAATGTTCGTCAACGCGTTGGCAGAACCGGCCGATGTGGCCGCTTCCGGGGTGGTGAGGAAGATCAAAACTGAGCTCGGGAATTCGCGAGGGAAGAAATCGTTGGCGATTAAACTGTTGACGCCGGATGTCGCGGTGGTGAAATTATTCAATCGATTCGTCAAGCAAATTGGCAAAGATAGGTACTATCCCGAAGAAGACGACGAGTGCGAAGACGTGCGGACGGAATGCATCGTCCCCGGTGAGTCCGTGCAGAGCACGATAGTGCCCGAGGCACAAATGAAATTAGACGACGACGTGCACGAAGAGATTAAAGAGGTTGAAGTCTCGAAAGAAGAAGTTCAAGAGAACTTGAGCCGATAGAAAAACATAATAATGATATAAATGTATGGATGAGTGTGTGGTGGTGTTGGATTTGCGCGCGCGAATAGATGCTGTTGTATGTGTATATGTGTAACTACTTTTTATGAAAACTTTTTTTTTCTTCTTTTTCTTCCCGTCCTCCTCTCTCACTCTGAGCTTGAGCCTTCCGCCGCAAGCGTAAATCTCTCTCTCTTTCTCTCTGTTTACTTCTTTCGCATCTCTTCGTTCATGCACTGCGAACACTTTGGAATGGGCATAGAAGCTATTGGCATGAAGGGCACAAAGCATGTCTTTTCGCATTTTCCACAGTTCCCTTGATACAAGCGCTGGCCAGAAATACTCGAGTGCTTCGTTTTCGTCCATCCCGATCTGGGCTCCACCGGCGGTCGCACATCTTCATCGGCGTCGAGCATCTTCTTAGTACCCATAAATTCACCCAATACAGCACCCGCGGGAGAAATGTCAATCTTCTTCTTCGCCGGCGCGCCAAAATCTCGTTCGCTCTTGCGCATGACAATTTTTCCTTCGTTGTTGAAAAAATTTTCAACCGTGAATAAGCCGCCGCTCTCGATGGTCTCCTTGGCCTCGAGATCGTACCATTTCTTAAACGTCACGACCGCATACATTTGATCCGCCGCGTGTTTAGTCGGCCTGACGGTAACGTCGATAATTTCTCCGAACGGCGCTAACTCTTTTAAAACAATCTCTTCCGCAAGTTTATGCGCGTTCTTTTGGCGCTTCAGGTAGTCCAGTCGATCTTTCTCCGGCATCTCCTTCACGTCTCTGATATCTGAATACGATACGTCCAAACCAGCGGCTTGGTAGACCTCATCTAAGACGTTCTCGGGCAAATTCGGAATGTTCACTTTCGGCCCTTCGTATGTAAACCCTCCAGACGATGGAGCGGTCGCGGCAGAGGTGGCCACGCGAGAGGTTGATGTTTTCTTACCCTTCACCTTTACATCTTCCTCGTCCGGCGCCGCGGCGCGTTTCTTTTGCTGTTGCTGTTGCTTCTTAATCGCACTGCGCGGCTCGATCCATTCGTGCATTTTCGCTTGCTTTGCCGCTGCCGCCACCACGGTGCCATATAAAGGTGGTTTCCCAGTTCCAGGAGTAACTGGAACTAACGCATTCGCGTAGGCCATCTCCGCTCTTCTTTCGCTCGATCGAGCGACATACTCTTCCTCTTCTTCTTCTTCTCTTTCTTTTCTCGCTTCTTCGTCTTCTTCAATCTCAACCGGAGATACCGGAGATCTCTTCGCGCCATACTTGTACGAATACGAAATGTGCTGCCCATCTGGTGTCCCCGGAGACATTGGCCGTTGATCTCGCTTTTTATGCTTCGAAGAGGCGGTGACCGCGACGGCGGCGGCGGCGCGCGAAGTTTGCACGGCTTGCAACTGTTTCAACGTCGCTTCGAATTGCGCGCTGTATTCTTCCGCCCCGCCCGTCGCCGTTCTCGGTCGTTGCAGTTGCGATGACGGTGCTTTCGGGCCGTCTCGACGTAACCATGGCTGATCGACAGAACCGATAATCCGCGCTTCCATGAAGGCGCTTTCTAAAGATTGCAAGCCGATGGCTCGATACGCGCGATTCACGCCGCGCTTTGACTTCATGAACGTACAAATCAAAGCGCAGTTTCCAATTTGAAGAGAAGATGTTCCGGAAGAAGAAGAAGGAACAATTGATGTCGAAGACGCGCTTTTATCACCATCGCTACTCAAAGCGTTATAGCTTTCGTGATCGATAAATGTCAAAGGAAGGACCATGCGCGTCTCCCCCGGTTGCCGAGGCCCGTATAATCTCGTAAACGTCAAAGCAGCTTGCTTCGGATCCAACTTGCAAATTCTTTCGGCTCGATTGATCGCCTCTTTCGCCGATATTCTTCGCAAATACTGCGAGTTCAAAAGATTCTTCGGCAAAAATGAACTCACCAACGATAAATCGTCCAACTGTTCCCAAAAAGAGGCGTCCACGTCCAACGCGGCGTGCGCGTCGTAGACCAAATCTAAAGGATCGTCGTAAAAGATAGCCGGATCTGGCGCGCGCATCAAAGGCTCGATGTAATTCCACGGCATGTTTGGATCTCTCAATCGATCTTTCGTCACAAACGCGACGAGCTCGTACGGATGTTGTTGATAGCGCTGCGTTTGACCGCTCGCAACTCCCAAAACCTCTCTCGCTTGCAACACGCAATACAACTCGTTCTTCTCCTTCTTCGTCAACAACCCGGTGTGGAAAGCTACGAACACCGCTCTTCCTTCGTCGGAAAAGCACTGAATGACTCTTCCAATTTCCACTAACCGTAAGAAATACGCGTTCAAATACCCTCTCAACAATCCTAAATACGGCGGCGTAAACGATCGGTCCTTCGCCGCGAGCGACACGTCCCGGCAGTTCCAGTCGTGCCAATCGATCGCATCGGACAGTTCTCTCAGCGACATCGCTCCACCATACGCCTCTCTCGCGTCTGGATCTGGGTGGAACCGCATGTTATATCCTCCTTCTTGTTCCGAGGACGTGTGCACGTCATCGATCGAAGCGAACTCGTTCAACCTCGAAGGCTCTATTTCTTGACTTTCGTGCGAAGGATGATCGATATCCCACCCGGACAAGGCGATACCGTACGGGTTAAAATACGCTCGCATCCCGAGCACGCCCATGATTTGATTATTCTCCGCGGCTTGCGCGCACCACCCAGCGGCTACCACGTGCGAAAAGAATTGTTGAGACTGTTGTTGCGTCGTCGTCGTCGTCGCCTTCTGTTGCTGTTGTTGCTGCAGTTGCGGCGATGATGACGACTGCGCGTGTTGCTGCCCGGAACCACCACCTTGACCACCACTCAACGAGAGCGAAGAAGGAGAAGAAAGTTTCGTCGAAGATTGTTCCCCTCGCGTTTGTTGCGCCGCGGGGTTTTGCTGCGTCTGCGTTTGCTGAAGCTGAAACGACGAGAGAAAGTCAACTCCGACTTGGTGCTGCAAAATATGCGATTGGTGAGAATAATACGGCGTCGCTGACGCAGGGGAGGATATGTTTGCACCCCCGTAATGACCACGACCACCACCACCCGCGCTTTCCTCGGAGGACGCGCTGGTGCTGCTCATCTTTCCCTCTCTCTCTCTGGTAAAGTGTCGTCGCTCGATAAAGCGCGCGCGCCTAAATGTAAAGAAATTGCGCATGTAATTTGCACAAAACCACCTTTTTAAAAAAAAAACGTTGGAAAAAGAAGTTTGTCCTCTTCGAAAACAGTTGAAAAAGAAAAAAAATTCTTTCTAAAAAAGAAAGAGAGAAGAGACACAGCAGAGAGAAATTATTGAAATCCCTCTTTTTCCTCTTCTTTTATTCTGTTCTCTGTCATGTCTGTTGTCTGTCTCTCTGTCTGGTGTTTAGGCATTTTGTCTCTCGTATTTTGCCCCCTTTTGTTTTGGTAACACAAAAGTACTTTCTCCATTAAAAAAGCGCTCTCTCTCTTTCTCTCGCTCTAAACTCTCTCGCTCGCGTTTGCTCGCTCTCTCAGCGGGTACTTCCTCCCACGCTCTCTCTCGCTCTCCTTTTGTTGTTGTTGTTGTTGTTGTTCTCGAGAGTGTTGTTCTTCTTCTTCTTCTTCTTCTCTCATCGATAGAGGAAAGCATTTGGTGGGACATCAGACAACAAAAATCCCCTACTCCTGCGAGAAGAAGAATATCGAAGAGCTGCGCGCTGATAAAGAAGAGAAAGAAGAGATAAAGAAAAGATAAAGAAGATGACGTCAACCTCGTACAACACGTATACTAACAACAAAATAAACGAAAACCTCCACGACTCCACGTACGAACCCGTGAACGATAAACTTCTCGGATCCGGCTCGTACGGGTTGACGAAACTCATGAGGGAAAAATCTACGGGCAAACAATACGCGATTAAATACATCGAACGAGGCGATAAGATCACCGAACACGTGAGACGAGAAATTGTGAACCACAGAAACTTGAACCATCCAAACGTGGTGAAATTCAGGCAGTGTTTACTCACGCCGACGCATTTAGCGGTCGCGATGGAAGCCGTCGGCGGAGGCGAACTGTTCAGTTACGTCCAACAGCAAGGGAAGTTTAACGAGTCGCAGGCGAGGTATTTTTTCCAACATCTCATCAGCGGAGTGGAGTATTTACACAACATGAGGATTTCACACAGAGATTTGAAGCTAGAAAACACTCTGGTGGATTTGAACGAGACGCCGACGCTGAAGATCTGCGATTTTGGGTTTAGTAAAGGTGGGTTTGATTCGCAGCCAAAGACGCAAATCGGGACGCCGGCGTACATCGCGCCCGAGGTGTACGCCGGAGTGCAACCGTACGATGGACAGGCAAGTGACGTGTGGGCGTGCGGGGTGTTGTTGTACGTGACGTTGGTTGGGAGATATCCGTTTCAAGATCCGAAAGATCCCGGGAGTAGTCATAAGATGATGCAAAGAGTGTTGAGCGGCACGACGGAGATTCCGAGTTCTTTGAGCGAAGAGTGTAAGGATTTGATGGGGAAGATTTTCGTGACCGATCCGAAAAAGAGAGCGTCGATTGAGGATATTTATATGCACCCGTGGTTTCGGCACGATTTGTCGCCGAATGTGCCGCTTGGAAACACGCAACCCGGGCCTGCAGATGGGGACATGTTGAAGGAGCTGCAATCGCTGGAGGAGATCAACGCCATCGTGGACGCCGCGAAAGTCGCGCCGAAGAAACCAAAAGGTAGTTGGGGGTACGACGATGACGACGACGATGATTGCGATCACATGGGTGGGTCTGGAGATTTAGGCGGGTCGTTGGATGTTGATTATTAAAGAGAATCTATTTAAAAGTAATAAAAATACCTGAGTTGAACGTGCGTTAAAACAGAAGAAATAAATAATCTGGTGATACTCGTGCTCTCTCTCGCTCTCACCCTCGGCACAACCATCGTCGTCTACGCATCGTTAAAATCGGTTCTCCGGTCGACTCGCCAACCACGTCTGAATGCCTGGCAAATTCTCCACGTTTTCAATCACTTTATTCATCTTCGGGCAACTCTCTCTCGCTTTCTCCGCTCTGGCGGCGTCGTCGAACGTTTGCGTCATCGTCACGTACAAAACCACATCCGCCAATGACACTTTATCACCAACCACAAACCCTTCCTCACCATTTTCAATCACTTTTTCTAGTCGTTCGCACCATTTTGTCATGTCTTCGTTGTACCATTTCTCCTTCTTTGCAATCTGGTCGTCGTCCGGCGGCGCGAACGGGTTCCCTCTCACTTTCGCCCACGCGTCTTTAACATCTCTCACGTGCTCTGCAAACGCGTCGATTCTCCAACTCTCCGCCATGTTTTTACCGTACAAACCTAAATCTCTCGCCACGTACCGTTCGATCGTTTTCGATTGTCCCACAGACATCCCAGAGTGTTCTAAAATCGGCAACCTATCCAGATTTTGCTTAAACAACCCGCGTTCTTTATCCAACGGATGTTGCTTTTCAATCGTCGGCTTGTTCTCCACCATGTTAAATTTGTATCTAAAATCCTCGTAATCGCACTCCGCGGCTGCAAATAACGTTCGAATCACCTCCGCCGCGCCTTTCGCGTCGAAGTATCTCAGAACCGCTTTCGTCTTGCGCAACGCGTTCGTTTTGTCTCTTTTGTGCGCTTTGACAATCGCAATCGCGCCGACAAAACCAACCACGAACGCGAACGGTTGCGAAGAGACGACCGCGTTGGAAACGTGTAAGAAATCCGGCGTTTGTGTTGTTGCACCACTATCGATTGCCATTTTCGAGGAGGACGATTGTTGTTTCTTCTTGTTCGAAGCTTTCGGCGCGAGTTGTTCTTTCGCCTTGGCGGCTTCGATTGGAACAACAACGTGAGTCACTTTCTTCTTAAACGACGACGCGTAAAGAAGTTGACGTCCAGAGGATGGAGAAGTATACGCCGAGGAGGCTCTGAAACTCGTCGTCGACGATGCGGATAAGAGTAACGACGACATTTAAAGAGGAGGAAAGTAAAGTGTTTTGTGCGTAATTTTGTGAAGAAGTTTTTATCTTCTTGGACAGTCTAAAACCAAGAAGTCTGCTTTACTTTAATAACTAAAAACTACGTATAAATACTACCTTCTGGAGCGGTGGTACCACCAAAACCCGCGTTGAAGGATTGGTGGTCGTGATGATGATGATCTTCTCCTCCTCCTACTCGTGGTTCTTTCTCCAACGTGTATACTTTTCCTCTGACGAAGACTCGCTTCGTTCTCTGCTCTGATACGAGAGCGCGCAACGCGTTCGCGCTGGCGAAGAGGAAGCCGCAACTCGCCGCCCATGCGTTGAAGTGGCCGTTTTCTTCGCCCGACATTTCCAAAGCGTGCGCGTTTTTTAACCAGACGAGTTTGCTGACGATCCAAGTGATCGTTGCGCTCATGACGCGCGCGGCGGAGTCGCGGTTGGAGTAGTCGAAGGTGGCGAGGCTGATCGGGAGTAAAGCGCACCACCAGGCGAAGTATTGCGAGGTGATCACCGAGTTGAACGCGACGAACGCGAAGGTTTGCGCGAACATCGCGAAAGGAAGGTCGTACGCGAACGCGATGCCGATGAGGACGGTTAAGCCGTATTGGGTGATTTTGCTCGCCAAGGCGTACGCTTTGGTGAGAGATCTGGAGAGGATGTAGGCGCCGAAATCGGATTCGGCGTCTTCGATGGCGGTGTCCAGGTAAACGCTGAAGAAGTTCGGCGCGAAGTTGTGTCTCGGATCTTTTCGAGAGAAGTGGTACAAGATGGCCTCGTTCAGGTATGCTTGGCCGTATTTCCAGTAGCACGCGAACGTTGAGAACGCGAAAGCGGTGAAGGAGATGCCCGCAAACAAGAGTCGAGCGATGTTGAACAATCCGTTGGCGCCGAATGCACTTTTCGAAGCTAACGCGCGCGCTCTTCGCAGTCGTCTGGTTTCTTTTGTTTCTATCGCCATCGATTGGCGATCGCTATTGTTTTTTGCTGCTACTTTATTTTGTTGTTGCTGTTGCTGCTGCTGTAGCTCTTGATCATCTCCTACTCCGGACGACGGCAATCTTTCTCTTTTACTCTTACACCCGCTTCTCTCCAACTTCGCTCCACTTCCTCCGCCGTAATAGTTCCAATTCACGTGATACTGTACGTCCAGAGCCACAATCAGAGGCACAATGTATATAATAGGATACATCCGAAAATGTACCGCCAACCCAAAACTCACCGCGGAATTCAATATCGTCCCAAACATCAAACTCTTCAACGAGAACAACACTAAAGCGTTCGCGACGGCGTCGCACGACCCTCTCGTGCTAATCGCCATCGTCAGAGGATTAAACAGATACAGCGCGGTCATTTGAATGGTAAAACTCTCCGAACATTTTCGTTTTCGCAAGATTTCGTGCACCAGTTTCCCGCAGTACACGTCGCACAGACTGAACAAAACCTTCCCAAACTCTGCGAACCAGAACACGTTCGGTGTCAACATCCACGCGAGTAAAGGCGTGTACCTGTACGTGTTTCTTTCGTACGGCGATTGGTTGTTGCACACGTATCTCGCGGCATCCGTAAACACGTCGTAATCGACATCCGTGTACCGAACGCCAGAGAAGAACGCCGGGTGCGCGTCTTGGACTCGCCCGAAGAGTACGAGTGCGAGGCGAACGACGAACGCGTAGAGGAAGATGGTTTTGCTCGTCACTGGCGGGAAGAGGAGAGACTTGACGCGAGAGAGGGAGGTGGACATGATGAATTCAGACTCTTCTCTGTTTCTCTCCCACACGCGCGCACGCGCACGCACACACTCTCTCTCGCTCGCTCACTTCCTCGTGTGCGTCTTTATTCGATGTAAGAAATTCGAGCAGTGGAAAAAGTAAAGAAAGAAAGAAAGAACGCGGGAGGCTTTTTTAGTTACCGAGCATGTATGTATGTGTGTACCAGGTATATATAATGGTATATATGTTCTTATTAAAATAATACAAGATGTCTGTGTGTGTGTGTGTGTTCGCGTGTGGTTATGGTATAAGCATAGATGATCTTCGCCGCTCTTCGCTCTTCGTTCTCGAACCGCAAAGATATTCACTCTTCTCCTCACTTCTTCTTACCACTTCGTAGCTAACTTTTCGGACATTGCGCTCATCGCTATGCAGAAGGTTTGGTAGGCATTCAACGGGTGCGAGTAATCGCACGCCCACACGTTGTGCGCCAATTTACCAAACAACATGACTACTTCGTCTTCGTTGTTGTCTCGGACCAACTGGAAGTTCCTCTTACTCGGGATCTTTACGCGGCCGCCGTACTTGTAGCAGAAATGCCACTGCCCGTCAAACATTCTATACTCCGGGACCTTGGACATTAATAATCGCATGTGTCTCATATCTCTCATCGCTTCCCACTTTTCCAATCGCGCTTTTCCATTCTTGTCTTGTTTGTATAAGGTTGGGACGAGGCACGTCATCTTTCGGTAGCTTCCGCCCAGAGTAAAAATAGTCGGTTCGTACACGATCGCCGTGACGACTCTGCGCTCATACTCCTCCTCGACCTCGTCGCTTTTCTTCTCGCCTTGGTCGTACGCGGTAAATCGAGAGCCTAAAAAGTTCCCTGACATTTTCCCGAGGTAATCTTCCCCTTCCGCTTTAAAGTTCGTGCACGTCGAAAAGATGTATCTCTTACCAATTTTCACTTTCGCTAACGTTTGCTCCTCTTGGCAGCACATGACCAATTTATCGTATTTTCCTTGCTCGTCGTGAACGTAATATTTATAAATCGGATACTTTTTGCTCTTGGTGTCGTCGACGACGATGAAACCTTTGATGATGCCCAACTCTTGCGGAGGCGGCAATCGTCGCATGGTATCCACGTCGAAACCTTTCACCAACGCGTCTCTAATCATCATGTCCATCGTCGGGTTCGCTTTCGCGTTTTGCTTCGCTTTCTGCGCGGCTCTCTTCGACGTTGCCTTCGCTAAAACCTCCCTGGCGATTTGTTCGTTCACCGTCGGGTCCTCGCTGTCCTCGGGCGGTTTGTATTTCGAATTCTCCTTGAACTGCTCGCGGAACTTTTTCTTCTCTTCGGCGGTAAAGTCGTCCGACATGGCCGCGTTAAGCGCAGCCATCGCCTCGCTCGTTTGGAACGGATTGTTGTTGTTATTACTGGTGGTAGTATTCGGAGGCGGTCCGTCCACCGACGGGCGCCTTCGGAACGGATTTTGAAACAATCCAGCCACGCCTCCTCGCTTCTCTTGCTGCGACGACTGCGAACTCTTATCGCTCATGTTCTCTTCTTCGTCCATCAACCCCGGATCGGCTTTCACCGCTTTCCCTTTCCCTTTCTTCATTTTCGCGGCGTCGAACGCTTCGTCCGCGTCGTCGTATTTCGAACTTTGCGCGGATTTCGCGGACATAATCGACCGGGATTGCGATTGCGATCTCGCATCGTCGGCGGACTGAAAATCGGACTCGGAGGCTTCCGAGTTGCTCGCGGAATTTTTCCGTCCTCCGAACATTCTTCTTCTTCTTATCGTAGTGTTTATATATATACTCGAAAGCGCGCGCGCGTTTAATAAAGTGTTCTGTGTTTATGTGTGTGAGTGTTCACTCTTCTTCTCGGAAAGATCAAACGGAGGAGTTTAAGAGGAATAATATAGTATTCGTCGTTTAAACGATTACTTGCGCGTCCGTGTGGTGATCTCTTCTTTTTGTTTTTTTTGTTCTTTCTTGCTGGCGAAAAATCGCTGTAAAAAGGAGCAATTTTGTCTCTCTAACGTTCGAACATGATGATACGAAACGTCGGGAACATCAGAGTTTTTGATATTTTAATAAGATTACTCTCTACCCCAATACTACAACGTGTCTATATCCTCTGTTTTTACTAATAATAAACTATATTCGCAAAGCTTGGAGTAAACGAACTCGAGCTTCGATTTTCATTTCCTCGTTTTCGCGATTTATTTTCGTCGTCGTCGTCGCGCGTTGTTGTTGTTGTTGTTGTTGTTGTCGAGAGCGATGTTGTTTTGGTACGGTCAAAGAGGAGGCGCTCTTCGCGGTGACGGCTTCGAGTTGGCGCAAGCGCCGCTCTTGCGTTTCGAGCTTTTCGCGTAAAGCGAAGAGCTCTTGTTCTTTTTGGTCTTCGGCGTCGTCGCTGTTGTTTACTTTCTTTGGTTTACCGCTACTTCTACTTTGCTTTTTCCGTTCCAAGGCGGCTGCGTTTTGCTGCATTTTGATAAACTCGGCTTGTAATCGAACCGACTCGTACGACTCCTCCCGAGGAGCCGGAGGCGTTTTCAAATCGATCAAGTTTCGTTTCTTTTCTGGAGGCGTGTCCTCGAACGTCATCAACCACGGGGAGAGGAGGTGATCTTGTTGTTGTGGTTGTGGTTGTGGTTGTTGTCTTCGTCGAACGTTTACCCTTCTTTCTTCTTCTTCTTCTTCTTCTTCTTCTACTACTATTCCGTTTCCTACGTTTGCTCTGAGAGGCGATTTCGCCGCCTTCTCGATGAGCGCGGTTACGCGTGGGGACGTTTTCACAGATCCACCCGGCGTAAACGCTTCTTGTTCTTCCTTAAAGGAGTACTTTTTTTGATGTTGCGGAGGTAACGGCGAGTCTGGAGAGTATTGCGTGTAATCCGAATCTTTTCCCGGCGTCGAAAATGTTGAGGACGGCGATCCATTCGGCGCGTCGTCCTCTTCTTCCTCCTCCTCCTCCTCTTCTTGATCTTTTTCTTCGTCGTTCACGACTGGAAAATCTTCTTCTGTTTCATCGAGCAATAACACGTCTTCTCTCGTCTTCACTTCCAAAAAATTCTCGAAATCTTTCTTCATCTCCAACAATTTCTCGCACTCTTTCGCCAACGCTCGTCTCTTTTGATCCAACAACTGGCAATTCTTCCTCTCTATTCGCGTCTTTTCGTTCGCGTTTTTCATTGCCGTCGTCGCCTCTTCGGCTTGTCTTTCCGCCTCTCTCACTTCGTCTACAAACTGTGCCTTCCACATCTTCTCCTCCTCCAACTCTCCTCTCAAACTGTGCAACGCTTCCTCCACCGCTTCTCTCTCAGCGAGTTTTTCCTCCATCTTCCGCTCTTCCTCTAAACAACTCTCCTTCAAATGCTCCAACTCTCTCTCCGCTTCACCTTGCTCGTGGTCCAACTCTTTCAAAAACGAAATCTTACAACTCGCCTCTTGGTCCGCGTGTTGCATTTCCACTCTCGCTTGCGCCAATCGATTCTCCACCTCTCTTATTTCTATTTCTAAATCTTGCACCTCAATTTCCAACCGTTGCTTTTCGTCTTCGTTGTTATCGCACTCGATTCTGCTCGCCGCCGAGGCCATTCGATGATATTCCACATCTTCCCCGAGCTCTGCGAGTTCTCGCTTTAACGCGTTGCGTTCTTTCTTCAAATTTTCGATGTCGATTAAGTAATCCGTTTCCGTGGCGGCGGATTTTTTCTTCTTGGTGGTAGGAGTGGCGGTACCGTTACTACTCGTAGACATCACAGTCGTCGTCGCCATCGTTTTTCCCTCCTCCTCCATCCTCAGGTGGTTCGTCGCGAAAATATCTTCCTCCTCCTTTTCCTCCTCCTCCTCCTCCTCTTCCTCTAACATCATCAACTCCGCCGCGCTCCTTTGCGCTTTCGACTCTCGCAACATCTTGATCATTTCTTGTTCCTCGCGCGTGGTGGTATTAGTATTATTATCTTCTTCTATTCTTTCTTCAGCGCTAAAACCCGTTGTTCGGTTGCTGCTCTGTCGTCTTCCGGCGTTGCTTAAACTCGTCATCGGCGAGTGCATGAACAGAGAAGAAGAAGAAGAAGAACGGATAGACGCTGGAAAATTTTCCTCCTCCTCGGCGTTCTGCTCTTTTCGACCATTTTCTGGCCAAGAAGCGGCTCCTGAGAAAAGCCGATCGTCTCCTTCCATCTCTTCTCCTCCCATCTCTTCTTCTTCCTTCTCCTCTCGATGGTGATGATGATGGTTCATCCCTTTCAACCGTTCCACTAATAGCTGATGCATTTCTTTCACGTCCAGAGATTTTCGGTGGATTTGTTCGGCTAAGCCGAGGTGGTCGCAAAAAGATGTCCTCCCCGCGGAGTCGAGGCGTTTTTTCGACTTTCGATGATGATGATTTTGCGACGACATCATCTCCGTCGTCGTCGTTCTCATCAACTTCGCTTTAGTAGTAGTAGTAGTAAAGTCCGTTTCCTCCGTCGTCGTAGTACACGTCGTCGTCGCAAAAAGTTGCAATTCTCTTATATCCGCGACGACGACAAAAGGAGAGACGTCCTCCTCCTCTTTCAAGGCCAAAAGCTCACGAAGCTTTAAAGGCGTGCGTCTGCGGTGTGTCGAGTGTATTGAGTTCGTTGTGTGATGAGACAGAGGTTGTTAAAAAAAGGAAAATTTTGGCGGGAAAAAAATTTGTACGAGAAGCGAGAGTGCCAAAGCGCGAGCGGTGGTCCTCGTATCGCGCGCTGCGTTGTCGGAATGGTATTTCTACTTTTATTACGATTTTAAAGTAACTTTGTGGATTTGATGTTACACAGTGGTGGTATATGTATATATAAACGCGCTATTTACATAAAAAACTCTTCTTCCTTTTCTCTCTTCGTGTCGTCGTAGTTGTTGTTGGTTCTTCTTAGTAGTAGTAGTAGTATTAACTAGAGAGCGGCGAGGGCGAAGGGCTCGGCGATTGCGACGGCGGTAAAGGAGGTCTATCCGTCGAATCCGCGCCAAACACCTGTCTCAGTGGGTTTTTCGAAACCTTGAGAGTAAACACGAACGCGGTTTCTTCTTCGATGCCTTCGCGTAACATCGCGTCTGGGCTGAGCAACATAAATTTATCTTGGCTGGTGAGGTCCCTTCGCTTGCCGCAATCTAAGGCTTCCCAGACGGACATGCCCGGCTTTTTACTCGCCATTGGATTCTTACCGAGCGTCTCAATTTCTACTTCGCCGGTTTTGAAATCGACGGATACCATGCACTGTTCGCGGGAGATTTTCTTGGACGAAATGCCCGCGACGCCGCGACC
>JACLAB010010444.1_pt1 | contig 15577 bp, 10 predicted proteins | sample 8027921 | NCBI WGS metagenome assembly JACLAB01 (sample SAMN15725117, study PRJNA655200) | protist metagenome | isolation source: fluorescence activated cell sorting (FACS) single amplified genomes of... | place: USA: West Boothbay Harbor, Gulf of Maine | collected 2000-07-19 | reverse complement strand
GAGACCAAATCGGGCGAACGCGAGCCGTTTGCCGTAATCAACGGATTTGAAGTCGTGGACGCCGAGGTGAGCGAGGTGTTCGAGGCTAAGACGCCGGCGGCAAAAGGGGGTAAGACGGAGCCGAAGACTCCGGCGAGTGCTGATCGTAACGCGATTCCGCTCGCGGCGCTCAACCCGTACCGCACGCCGTGGACCGTTAAGGTGAAGCTTACCAACAAGGGCCAAGTGCGCGAATACCGAAGCGCGCGTGGTCCGGGTAAGGTTTGCTCTGTGGATTTCGTCGACGAAGAGGGAACCGCCATCGGGGCGACGCTCTGGAAGGAAGCCATCGACAAGTACGACTCCGTTCTCGAAGTTGGCAAGGTTTTCTACGTTTCCAAGGGTTCTTTGAAGCCGGCGAACAAGCAATACTCGACTTCAAACAATGATTACGAAATGTACCTCGACGGCAAGGCGGAGATTGAGCTCTGCAACGATGTCGACCAATCGAGCGCGCAAAAGATGCAACGCGCCTACGCCTTTGTTGGTATCGACCGTCTCGCGAGCAAGATTGGCACTAGAGCCAACGTTGACGTCGTCGCCATCGTAAAGGAGGTTGGTGAAGTCTCCACCATTCGCCGCAAGAGCGACAACACCGAGCTCAGCAAGAGAGAACTCACTCTCGTTGATGAATCCGCCAAGACTGTCAGATTGACGCTCTGGAACACGCTCGCGACAGAGCAAGGCGAAGAGCTCGCCTCGATGACAAACCCGGTTGTGGCTATTCGCTCCGTTCGCGTCTCTGACTACGAAGGAGTGTCCATCGGTACGGTTTCTCGCTCCGATATTCGAATCGAGCCGGAGAATGTCGAACGGGTCCAAGAGCTTAAGAAGTGGTGGTCTGAAGGCGGTTCTGCCGCTGAGACCAAGTCTGCGGGTGAAGGTCTCGCGGCAAGTCAAAGTGCCAAGAAGGGCGATATTCAAGCCGGCACTTTGGCTGAGTTGCAACCGGAAGAGATTGCACCGGCGACGGACAAGCCAACCTTTGCTTGGGTCACGGCGCACACCGTCATGTGCAAGTCTGACCAAGCGATGTACTATGCTTCGGCTCCAGAAGAAGGCAACAATAAGAAAGTGGTTGAAACGGATGGTAAGTGGTATTGCGAGGCCAACGGCGAGACATACGACAGTTGCCAGCGTCGCTACATCATGCGCTTCAAGGCGATGGATGGCTCTGGCTCTGCCTGGATGAACGCCTTCAACGACGAAACCGAATCCATGTTCGGCATGACGGCGGACAAGCTCCACGACTTGAAAGAGAGCGACTACAAGGAGTACGAAAACGTCGTTGCGAGCATGACGTGCAAGCACTGGTCTTTCTTCGTCAAGGTGGCCACTGAGGAGTACAACGGCGAATCGAAGCGCCGCATGACCGCCGTCAAGTGCAGACCGGTCAACTACGTCGCGGAATCGAAGAAGCTTCTCGCCAAGATGGGTGTTGTCGCTTAAATTCTACCGCACCAAAAGAATTGGATAGTGTCGGAATTAGCTCTGCAGTACTATTACACATTGTGACTCGAAAAACAATATTTCTCCGATCATTCTAATAAATTTACATCTCCATCAAGGACTGTCGCCCGCTCTTCGTTGTTCAATCTTCGAGGTGACTTTCTTCAACCTCTCAGTGATAGACATCGAACGCGTTACCAGCTTATCCACGACCCGACTCGTCGAATTCATCCTCATCGACCGCTGCTTCTCTTTCTTTGCAGCCAAAAGCGTGCGCACGCGCGACAAGCCCTCTGCGTGGCGGCGCTCTTCCTCCTCTCTGCGCTTGCGTTCCTCCTCTTCTTGAGCTCGCCTGATCTCCTCTTCTTCGGCACGCTTTCGAGCCAGTTCCTCGCGCTCTTGTCGCTCTCGCTCTACCGCTTCTTCAGCCAAGCGTCGCTCTTCAGCCTCGACTCGGCGACGTTCCACTTCGGCGACTGCAAGTCTCTTCATCTCTTCCTTGATCTCTTTGCGTTTGCGCCTCTCCTCTTCGATGCGTTGTTTCTTCTCGAGTTCCACGCGCTCCAAGTACTCTTTCTGTGCTCTCTCGAACGCGAGTTTTGCTTTGGCTTTCTCCGCTTCTTTTCTTCTACGTTCCTCAACCAAGGGTGAAACGTACGGGACCGCCGCGCGCTTTCGCGCCGCGGCGAGCGCTTCGTCAACCGCCTTGACGCCATCCGTCATCAAACCACCACTCAGAGGAGGTGCCGACAAGAAGCGTTTCGCATCGTCATCCAAGTAGGATGCAAAGTCAATCCCTTCAGAGACCCACTTCTCTAGCTTCACGCGCGGCGGCATCGTTTGCTTCGTCGCTGGAACGTTTGCCGTCACCTCCCACATTGCGTCGTCGAATTCCCGATTCTCTGGCAACGAGTCGTTCAATCTCACGCGATTGAAAAAGTCCGCCACCACGCGACGCATCTCGTCCGTTACCTTATGACCAACTCCTCTCTGAGCCAGTATCGTCACCTGTGGGTGCACAATGTACGGATCCAGAGGTTTCTGACGAGCGAAGGCATCCTCGATGCCGCGCATTGGATTGCGCGCGTCGTCCGCGCCGTTGACCGCGCAAAAATGAATCGCGTTCCTTCTGATGCGTTCCAACGCCTGATCACCGTCTCTCGCGCCACCACACAATCCATCGCAAACTTTGTCATAAAAGTTTTCAACGTCCACGAGCGCCGGGACGTCGCGACCGTTGTTGGACACCTCCATCCACAGGCTCCTTGGCAACGACATCGCTCGCGTGAACCATTGCCCATTTTTAACCCCGTAATCAAAACTTGAGAATCCAATCATCGGCGCACACGCGCATACCGTGATCCCCCACCCCGGACACCACGAAGACGCGGCGCTCACGGCGTACATGCCGCCCAAACTCTCACCGGTGAGAAACACCCGACCGCGTTGGACGCGCATCGAAGCCGCTCGCGCAATGCGTAAACAATCCAATCCACCGTCGACGACAAAAGGTCGTCTGCCGTACGCGTCTCTATTCGACTTCACCCCACGATTATCATCCTCCATCGCCGCTCTGTACGCTTCCCTGAGCACCGAACCGTACGAATCTTCGTCGCCTTTGGCCGCCCGCTCGCCGTGTCCGGGCGCGTCAAACGACGCGGCGTCGTACCCCGCCCTCGCCCACTCGCACAACCGCTCGATCACCGCCTCTTTGCTCGACCCAGTGGAGTGCATGTGCATCACCAACCCTCGTCGAGCTTCGTCGTCGTTCGCTTGCCCCGACGTGACGCGAAGCACCAAGACGTACGGCACGTCGGCGGCGCTTCCGCCTCCGTGACCACCATCGACTCTTCGCACCACGCGACGCTCTAACGTCGTCCCACCCGCGCGCGTCTCGCGCGAAACGAGTTCATCTACATCACCATCGACGTACGGCGTCGGATCGAACGTCCCCGACGTCGTCGTCGCTTCCTCGTCGTAATCCGCCGGTGGTGCTTCCGCAACGAACAGTCCATCCTCTCGAGCGAACATCCGTCGTCGGCGACGCGTCGCGACCCGTTATTCACGAAGAAACCGACGATGGAAAACGTACTCTATGAATCCGCGAAGATTGCCGCGACGCGTCGTCGACGCGGCGACGTGTGAGGGGTGGTCGCGTCGTCAGTCCTCACCTCGCGAACCGTTTTTCCACTCGTCTTCGTCGTTTCGACGCTCGACGCGCATGGGCGCGCTCGTCTCGGCGCTCCCGTGCGTGCCCGCGCGCGAAACTATGGAAGAAGAAGAGAAACCATCGGCGGAGACGGTGAACGAGGACGAAGACCCGGCGCTCGCGACGTTGGATGCGTATTTGGCGCTCGAGGAGAGACGCCGGGCTGCCAGAAGGACGACGAGTTCGTCGTCGCGTGGGCGACGCGAGGAGCGAGTCGTGGATCGCGTCGAGAGCGTCGCGACGTCGACGCTGGATGCTTACGATAGCGGCGCGGTGGAGATAGCGGCGTGTAGACTGCGAAGCGCGCGGGTGATGCGAGAAGAGGAGAGAGACGCGAGACGCGCGTTTGAGCGAGAGACGGGCGAGGCGAGGCTGAAGGCGTTGGATTCGCGGGCGAGTGAGCTTAGGACGGGTGAGAAGGAGCGGTTCGCGGTCGCTTTATATTGTAGACACGCGGGACAGAGCGGTGGTGGTGAGGGGGACGGACGCGGTGGTGTTGGTGGTGAGGGGGACGGACGCGGTCGAGTAACAGACGGTGGCCGAGCGGTGACCGAGTCGTCGAAATGGATCGGTCTCGGACGACGCGCGTGCGAGCCGTGTTGTGAGCGAGACGCAAATCTCTTGCCGCTGTGGGGTAAGGAGGAGTTCCGAGAGGTTGCGTTGGCGAGAAGCTTGATTTGCGCTCCCAAATGGACTGTACCGAATGGAACCGAAGCGTCGTCGACTAAGTTTCATTTGGTTCTTTCTGAACTCCCGTCGTCGACGCAGGTCGCCGCGGTGAAGGATAGCGACGTCAAACGCGCACTCGAGGAGAGGAACGATCTCGACAGCGTCAAAGGGCGCATGCTTGGTGACGCCAAGTTTACCTTGCTTGACCTCTTGTCGTCTCTGGACAGAAGACTGGACGTCGTCGTCACCAATACCGACGCTCACGGCGGCGTTGCCGTCCCCGTCGCCGAGATCACCCTCGCGTTAACCCCACCTGAGGTTTCCCGAGCCTGGAACGCCCATCGCACCGGCGGCGTCGACTCTCAAATCGGTCACCTCCGCGAAGCGTGCGCCTCGAGCGTCTTGTCCTTTGAAGCGCTCTTTGACCAATACGAAAACCATCTCTTGGACTCCAACGCCATCGCGAGCGTCGAACACCACCGCCGGCGTCAAGCGAGAATCAACTCTTCAAAGCTAGCAAAGGACCTCACCGCCGCCGTGGGCGGTTCCACTCGCCGTCATCACCAGAATTACAGACTAGCCGGTTTAGAGGACGCGATCCCGTCCGACGCCGTCGCGCTCGCATCGACGCCTCCCAACGGTCGCTCACGGCCGATCCGAAACGCCAACCGACGTCGACGCACCGACGTTAATTTCCACGACGACCGCGTGCGCGCCTGACTCAAACTTCTAGAGCGATCGATAGATTATTAGCACAGAATGTTAATCATTAAACCAGTCAACAACCTTTGCGCTTCGACGCGACTCTGTAAACCCTCTCAACTTTCCTTCCTCACCAGACGCCGACGCGCGCACGCACGAACGCGCACGATGCCACCGCAAACGCCCGTCGTCGTCGTCGTCGCCACCTCCACCACCTCCAACACGTCCGCGCGTCATCGCGCGTCGACGAATGCGCGCGCGAATGCGCGTCGACAGCGAGGCACACCGCGTGACGCGTCCGCGTTGACGCGTCGTTTCGAATCCGCATCCGCGACTCGTCGTTCGAACGCCCGCGACGGCGTGCGCGCGCGATCGTCGACGGTGACGGTGACGCCGGAACGCGACGGGGGCGGTGACGGAGGGGAGAACCGGCGAACGGACGAGTCCGCGGGAGCGTCGACTTCGGCTTCTTCGGCTTCGGCTTCGGCGTTCGCTCCGCTGGCGTCGAGCGAAGAAGCCCCGACGACGCCCATCCCGGCCGTCGTCGTCGTGAACGACGGCATCGTCGAGCGTCGGATGAAAGTCATCTCTAACCTCGTCGGTGTTCCTTCGGATCGCGTGGATAAAGTGTTAAACCAGGCGCTTCCCGTCATGGGCGGTATGGCTTCGCAAAACGTGTTAAACCTGGCGGACGCCGCCATGGTCGGACGTCTGGGCACCGCGAGCGTCGCCGCCGTCGGATTGGGAAGCACGATGAATTTTCAGTGTCAGGCGGCGTTACAAGGCGTCGCGAGCGGCGTGCAAGCCATGGCGGCGAGAAGAATGGGTGAGGGACGGATGAAGGAGGTGGCGAGTCCGCTCAACGCCGCGTTGATTTTGGTGTGCGTCATGGGGCTCCCGCTGGCGATTTTAGCTTTTCGATACGCCGATGTCTTGGTGCCGTTATACACGAGCGATGCGAGCGTCATCGCGGAGGCGGTGCCGTATTTGAGGGCGCGCGTGCTCGCCGTGCCCGCGGTGGGGATGAATTTCGCGTTTCGCGGGTTTTGGAATGCGATTCAACAGCCGCAAGTGTACATGAATACGCTCATCGTCATGCATACGATCAACTTTTCGTTGTCGCTGATTTTAACATTTTTCGGCGTGCCCGCGCTCGGGATCCCGCCGCTCGGTGCGCTAGGCGCCGGACTAGGGACGAGTTTTAGCATTTGGTGCGGCACCGCCATGTACGCCTATCAAGGGGTGAAACGAGCGTCGACTTTGGGATTTTTACAAGCGAGACCGACGCTGACGGATCTCAAGGTTTTAGCCACGCAGGCGCTCCCGACGTCTGTGACCAATCTCCTGTATGCGTCGGGAATGATGGCGCTGTACTCCATCGTGGGTAAGCTTGGCACAACAGAGGTGGCGGCGGTGAATGTGCTCATCAATCTCATGCTGTTTTTGATTTTACCGTGCATGGGCATGGGTCTCGCCGCCGGGGCGCTCAGCGGAAGAGCGCTCGGACGAGGCGACATCGAGGACGCGCGACAGTGGCCGTGGGATGTGGCCAAGATTACCGCCGTGTTGATGTCAGCCCTGGGAGTTGTTCTCGCCCTATCGCCGCGCGTGGTGCTATCCGTGTTCTTAACCGATCCGTCCGCCGTTGAAGTGGCTGTGACGCCGTTACGAATGACGGGTTTGACGGTTTGCGGCGACGCCGTCAGCCTCACCATGCAAAACGCCCTCTTGGGAGTCGGTGACGCCAAACGCGTCGCCCTCGTGAGCATCCTCAGCCAATGGGCGTTATTCTTACCCTCTGCTTGGCTCGCAGTGACCGTGTTCAACTCGAATCTCACTACGGTTTGGGCGTTGTACGTCACGTATCGATTCTTCCAAGGCGTCGTCTACGCTAGAATTTGGCGAGGGGGCGCGTGGAGCAAAATTCACCTCGCGTGATGAATACAATATGTAGGCTTTTGTTTGTATCGATATATCATAAAACTATCATCACCACGACGCCGCGGCAATCAATCGCTCGTCGTCGTCGTCTTCGTCGTCGTCGTCGATGGTCTTCTCGCTTCGATTTCCGCGCTCCATCGCTCGCCCGTCGCCGTCTTAAACCTCCCGCGCGTGCTCGCAAAAAACTCCTCCAAATTCCCATTTACCCCCGCATCCCCCTCGCTCTCGTACTCTTGCGCCTGAAGAATCATCTCCAACTTATCCATATCCTTCACCAATCTCGCCTCTGCCGTCTCACCCGCTTCGTACTCTCTCCACAAAGCCTCCACGTCCGCGCCCGCTTTCTCGCCCGCCAACGCGCACAACTCCCCCATCGCTTTCGCCTCCATCGCGTGCTTATCCTCGTCCGAAACCCCATCGTTGGGGGTGATATCCCCCACGACGCACTCCGCGAGATCATGCACGAGCGCCATGCGCACGCACCGGTCCGCATCGACGCGTTCGTCGTGCTGCGGCGCCGCCAGAAGCGCCATGAGCGCCACCCGAAACGAGTGCTCGGCGACGGTCTCTGGACGTTTGACGTCGCGTTGCACCCACCCCGCGCGTTTCGTGAGCTTGAGTTGACGCGATCGCGCGAGAAGATCGATGATGGCGCGCGTTTCCGACGCGTTCGGCGTCGTCGGTCGGGACATGTCCGTCGTTCACGAGTTCGCGCGCGCGTTGTGACGCCGACGCTTCATTACACCGCGCGCGATTCATTCACGATGGACGAACGATGACGACGCGCGACGACGACGAACGACGGCGGTACCGCCCGCCGATATCGGCGAGACACGTTCGCGGGGTTTCGTGTCGGAATCTTCGTCCGAAATCGACGACGACGACGACGATGACGACGCGTGGACGACAACAGAATTCAATAGTGCACGGATCGACGAATGTCGCCGACGCGGACGCCGCGACGACGTCGTACGGGACGTATTACACGCTCCGATCGGCGCGAACGCGCGGGGCGGTGTATGCGCCGACGCCGTACGGGGAGGTGTGCGTGGATGACGATGGGTCGACGAGGGTGTTTCAGAGCGAGACGGTTCGAGACGGACGCGCGTTGAATCCGGATTGGCGTTGGTTCGATCGCGGTCGCGACGGCGCGCGGCGCCCGAACGACGAGGGCGACGAGGATGACGACGACGAAGGGGCGCTCGTGCGGGCGTTGAGTGGACGCGGGGCGTCGAGGATGACGTGGAGAGATGGACCGGCGGTGGAGGTGGATCGGACGTTTAAGTTGGAGTTGTGCGTGTACGGAACGCAAAGCGCCGCCGACGTCGTCGGTGGTTTTGATGAAGGAGGACGCGCGGTGGGTGGGACACGATGGAAACGCGGGGAAGGTATCGGGACGAGGACCATGATGGCAGATGGGAGCAACGCGTCGGATGAGCTCATTTGTCGCGCCGTGGTGGATTTGAATCGAATGGTGCGTCTCGGTGATTCCATTCCGAGCGGCGGCGCCCTTCCATCGAATTGCATCTTTGTGTGGTTGGAGGATGGCGTGTACGCCCCCGAGCCCGTGTCGACGGATATGCAAGGGCGGGAAATACAGGGGTTCATAGATGAGGTTTTGGAGAGGAACGCGCGCGAGAAGGTGGAGCTGAACTCGGTGTCCAAAATGGTGATTGACCGCGTTGTGATGGACGACGAGGAAGGGTCTGTGAAGCCCGCGTCTCGTCGAGAGAGCGCAAGCGTGAGTCCGATTTCAGGCGTGTCGATGACGGCATCGCAGCAGTGGTCTATAGCGGAGAAGCACGTGGACGTGAAGCGGTTAGAGCTGAAACCCGCGGTGTCGAGAGTCGAGGCGTTGATTGAGGCGAACGCTCGTCACAGAGACGTTCGAGAACTCAGAGACGAACTCGCGCTTCGTCTGGAAATGCAGCTCAAAAGTCTCAAGGGGGTGGACACGATATGGGGAAATAGAACAACGGCGCAAGGCGCGATCGATGCTCGGGAAGAACAGGTCAAAGTGGACGGACTCACGCTTGATGAGCAGATGACCATGCTCACGAGCGAGCTGGCTGAGGAACGCGAGAGTTACTCTCTCATGAAGGCTGACGTTGCGCGTCGCGTGAGAGGTCTCAGACAAGCTGGAGAAAAATTAGACCAAGCTATCACGCAGCTTGAGGAGTCTGAGCGTCAGCTCGACGGACCAGATGGAATGGGAAGGTTGTACCAAAAACAGCGCGCCTTGGTGGCTCGACGTTGGCGTCTTGTGGGTGACCTCGCAAAGATTTTCCCAATCTCGAGCGTCGACGGCGTCGGAAATGGATCGCAGAGCAACCAAAAGCTACAAATCGGTGAGCTCGCGCTCGACCTCGGGCCGGGACCGACCGAGCTCAAGTCGATGCGCACTGAAGACTTGGAGAATGACGCTGCTGCCTACGGGCATGTCGCCCAGATATGCGTACAGCTCGCCGCGATTCTCGATGTCAGGCTTCGATACCCAGTATGTCCTAGCTTGAGTCGATCTTATATCTGTGATTTTCAGCAAATTCCGGTGAAACCAGGGCGAGCGTCGGAGAGAAGCGATCGCAGAGCGACAAGATTGGCGAGAATAGAATTTCCCCTCTTCATGGATAATCTGAGAGAGGGTGATCGAGCGCGCTATACGTACGGAGTCTTTCTGCTCAACAAGAATCTCGCGCAGTTACTCAACGCGCACGGTGAGAACTCGGTCGGACCTCGACACACTCTCCAAAATTTGAAACGCATCTTTGATTTACGAAGAAACGTAGTCGTGGCGCGCGGCTCGATTGAAGAAGCGCCTTGAGTGAGACAAATCATACAAATCTTCTAGAATTAGATACAACGCTAGCTAGAGCACCTAGTTTAATGAAACGATGAATATTGCCGCAAAATTATTCGAGCACAGTCCTGCGACCATCGCTAGAAATCGCAACCGGACCTTCCGCCTCTGTGCACATCCAAGCGCTCGGTTCGCCACCATACAGCGCAGACATGCCCACGTCAATCATGTGGATTAGTCCATCGCAACGAGTCTCGATTGAACCACTCTTCGTGACGGTGTGACCGATGACGATCCTTTGCACGCCGAGTCGCTCGATCACCTCTTCTGCGGCTTGACACGCCTCCTCTTCGCTACCCATGGACAAGACTCTCGTCCACACCGGCCCCTCATTGTGAAGCAAATCGTCGCCGCGTTCCACGACGTCGTCGCGTAAGAGCTCGCGTCCTCTCTCATTCAACGCATCCACCGTAGCTTTGCCGAACAAGTGCCCGGGGAGCAATCCAGCGTGCGCGAATACCGTCGCGCACTTTCCTTTGCCTCGCACCGCCGCAAACGGCTTTTCGCGAAGTGCCACACCGCGCCGTTGCCCGGCACCGAAAGTCTTCTTCCACGCCAACTGACCGGCGTAAAAGTATGCCCGCAATCCTAAACCAAGGGAATCGTCCGACGCATCCGCCACCCGACTCTCATCCAAGCTCTGTTTACCCAACGCCGCGAGCTCGTCTCGCGACACGAACCGCAAGTCGTGCTGCAGCGTCATCAGCTCGTGGTTCCCCAGTAGCGTAACCACCTCATCCCCGACCGCCGCCGCTTCACTCTTCAGCCTCTCAAACTCGTCCACCGCCTCGATCGACCGATCGCCTCGATCGACGAGATCCCCGGTTTGCACCAGCGTCGCTCGCGCCGCCGAAGCAGACTCTGGCTTTGAACCGCTCGCGTCAGACCGCCACCAAGACCTCCCATCCACGACGCCCGCGAGCGCGAGCGCGCGGAACCCCGCATCGGGGTCCCCATGAACGTCCCCGATCGCCACCAACACCTCCCCGCTCGCCGTCGCGTCGTCGAACGTCGACGACGCAGAAGATGCAGAGGAAGTTGGGGATAACCACCCGCAGGTGCCGAGCGCGGTCCTCGACGCGGCGACGCAGGCGAGGCACCGAACGACTGCGCCCGCGCGGGATCGCCGCGCGGATGTTCGTCGCGGCATCGATCCCTCGTCCTCGTCGTCCTCTGACGCGCGCGCGCGTCGTCGTCGTCGGCGTCGTCGTCAACGCTGTACCCCTCTTCATTCATATTAAACATACAAAAACACAATCAAATGTATTTTCTACGACGACACCACCAATGTAAAACTACACGACGCATAGTGTATACACATACAAACCACCCACCCACGCACCTCTGATCGATCCGAAAATCCAAGTTCGTCGCTCGCGCGCCCCGCCCGGCGACGCGCGTCAGAACGCCGCCCGACCACGCAAGATGCTTCGCCGAGGATTGATGACGACGACGCGCGCGACGCGCGTCGGATGGACCGCGATCGGTGCGACTGCGGTACGTATACATACACAGTAGGAGCCAGGCAGCCCGCGCGCGCCGCGAGGGAGAACCCTGATTTTTTCGAGAGATTGATTTGACTGTAACGCGAAAGACGGAAGACTGACGAACCGCGCGCGAACGAACCGCGAACGAATCGTGCGTAGGTTACCTGCCGAGCCTATGGCGCGGGATTTTTGAACAAGGATGAGGTCACGGACCGCGTGGTTGCGGTGGTGAAGAATTTCGCCAAGGTGGACGCGAGCAAGGTGAGCCCGACGAGCGCGTTCGGCGCGGACCTCGGATTGGATTCGCTCGACACGGTGGAAGTGGTCATGGCGATGGAGGAAGAATTCGCGGTTGAGATTCCGGATGCTGAGGCGGATAAGATCCAAAGTATTCCGGAGGCGGTGGCGTACTTGAGCGCGAACCCGAACGCGAAGTAGACGCGCGAAACCGTCGTCGTTTCACGCTAGAGGAGAAAGAAGTTTAATTTAGGAGATGGAGAAAACGGACGGAACGCGTCACCCCGCGCACGGTGGACGCGGGATTGTAATGTGAAAACTCAAAACGAAAGGTCGATGAAGGTTTTACAGCGTGTTTCAGTGAATACTTTTTACAAACATACAAAAACAACACGGGAAAATTTTGCGCAAGCGTATTAAAAAATTGAAAAGAATTGTCGCCTCTTCGACGCGTCAACTTGCCTCCATTCATTAGCGCGCAATCTGTGCGACGTTAACTTCGGGCAAGACGAGGGAAGAGAAGAGGATTAACAAACGTCTCTCGCCCGGAACGGCCCAGACAAAGCCTAACTCGGCGCCGCCCGTCAGAGAGCCACCCTTGCCATTCAAGACGAGAAGTTCGCCCTCCACCCAGTGGGAATCGGTGAACCCAGGCTTGGCGACGCGGCCTTCACCTTTGTAGCGAGCGAGAACGCCGAGTTCGTCGGGGTACGAACCTCCTTCGGTGATCAAGTTGGCCTTGTTCACCTTGGCTCTAAAGCTCGCAGCGCCGCATGGCACATTTTCATCGCCGGTGAGTTTCACCGCGGTGACGGCATCGCATTCCTCAGAGGGTTCATCACCCCAACGACCTCTAACCATGCGAAGCACTTCGGGTCCATGTGGACCAAAGGCTCCAATGTAGAGACCGTCGAAGAGATCCTTACGAGAACCAGACGCGAGAGACGGGTCTATGCGCTGAAAGCGCACACGATTTGGAAGCGGGCGGTGGAGAATGCTATCCTGGCCGAGGAGCGCGAGGAGTTCCTCGGCGCTCACCTCATCTGCGTCTTCGTCATCTTCGCCGTCTTCGAGGTAATCGTCCTCGTCTTGGCTGGCAAACATTTCTTGCGCAGCCTCCTTGACGGCGTTGACCAAGTCAGAGTGAGAACCCGCGCCAAAGGCATGGTTGGTTGTCGGTGCATCAGAGTCGCTCACCATGCTCTCCCACTTACTCGCGAGGAAACCTTCAATCTCCTTGTCGAGCGCGTGAGAGTACGGTCTCGCGCCGATGAGGTCTTCATCGTCCTCATCGAGTGGTAACATTTCGTTGTCGCTCGTGAGGATGAATGCATGTAGACTCTCCTGGTTGAGAGCTGCCGGGCTACGTTTAATGTCGTACAACATTTCGTCGTCGTCATCTTCATCGTCGTCGTCATCGAGCGCAAGGTCGTTGAACTTGTCGAGCATGCCTCCAATCTCTTCGAGCGCGCTCACCCCCTCGCTGGTGACGTCGTTTTGCATACCGGCGAGCTTCGCCTTGATTTCATCCTTGACACTCTCAATGTCTTCGCGGTGGGCGCCTCGGAGTTCATCTTCGATCTCGTCGACGGCAGCTTCGAGTTGATCGATAACACTGGATTTGTTCGACGGGGAGAAGCCCACGGCGGGAACATCTTCGTTGTCTTCAATCTCCTCTTCGCTTGCATCGAGCGGAATCGTCGCGGGAATGTAGTTGAGACGCACGATATCTCTTCTATATCCGCTCTGTTGAGACGCGTCCTCCTGCAATATGATTTCCATGACGGGTTGACCGGCGTCGTAGTCGTATCCTTTGGGGTACGCCTTGTTCAGCTCGACAATATCCGCCAAATCTCTCGACGAAAACGTAGAACCCACCAGTCTTCCGTGCTCTCTGGAAATTCGCATAATGACTCCAATGGGGTGCTTCTTGGGCGGAGAAGACGTCGAAGACGCCTCTTCGGGCGAAATATTGTCAAAATCGTCTGAATCATTGCTGGAATCATCGATCGACGACATTTCATCGTCACCCACATCCTCCACGCCCGCCCACCATCCACACAAGCCGACGCCGGCGTCGCGCAGCCGTGCCGCATCTTCAAACCTATCCTCTGCGATAGCCTTGATAAAGTCATCGCAGCACTTCCCAGTCGAGTCGCTATCTTTGAGAGCATCTATCGCGCGCTTCAACGACGCGGCGTTTGTATAATCCTCGCTCGAAACGGCATCCTCCAGTTGACACTCCAACGCGTCCAGAGCCGACGCCTCAATCTCCAACTCGTCAAACCTCTTCACCGCATCCATCACTCCTCCCGCCAACGCCGCCGCAGCTGCCGCCGCTGCGGCACTCGTAGACTCCCCAGCCGCCGCCGCCGCGCTCACCACCGCGCTCACCGCTGCCGAATCCCTCGCGCGCGCCAACCTCGTTCGCAGACGTCCCGTCGACAGCTCCCCGGCGGACGCAAACGGATCGATATTCGCATCCAACTCCACCCGCGCCTCCATCTTGGACGACGCATCCTTCCCACCCGTTGACCCTTCGCTCGTCGTCGTCTTTTCCTCCTTTTCACTCAGCTCGGACACGTCCAAATCCCCGTCCGACGCGTCTTCGTCCTCTGAGCCCCCAGTGGCGGATGCCGACACCCCCTTCACTTTTGACGGTTCATCACTCGTCGTCAGCTTCTCCGATGCGTGTTCGGCCGCCGCCGACGCCCCCGCACCGCTCGCGCTCGCGCTCGACGACGCCTCGTCCTCCGTCGCGCGTCGCCCGCGTCCTCCGCGTCCGGCGTTTCGCTCGACCCATTCTTCATCCGACGACCCGTCGCCGGCGTTCGAACCGCCGCCGCCGCCGTCCGCCGCCCGCGCGCGCGTCGTCGTCGTCGGCTTCGTCGCGCGACGCGTCGTCGTCGTCGTCGTCCACGTCGCGAAGCGTCCTCCGAGGCTTCGATGCCCGACGCATCGCGTCGTCGCCGTTCGTCGCGCGACGCGCGCGGCGACGGACCGATCGGTTCCGCGGATGCGAGAAATTTTACTGGCGCGATTCGCCGTCGTCGTCGACGCGACGCGCGTCGACATCGTCGTCGGCATCGTCGTCGTCGTCGCCGTGTGCCGCCCGAAATGGCCCGTCCGTTCGTTCGTCCCCGTGTGTACGGTGGGCGATGGGTGTACGTAGTGTAGATGGAATATTCCTTTGAGATGCGTTGACTTGTGGTTGTGCTTTGCGTGTTTCTATATCGATTGTTAGTAAAGTTGTATACGATAGAAACTCGGATAAGAGAGACATAAATCGTTCCAAATGTCCGAACTGTGGGTGGTGGCGAACGCGACGCGGGAAGGCTGAGGGGCGACGAACGATGACGACGCGTCGTGCGATTGATGATACACGGTGACAATGACAAACAACGTTCAACGATTCAATACGTACAGACGTACAGACGTACCGCGCGCGACGGGTGCGAGACGACCTATTCTTCGGCGTCGGCGTCGTCTTTGCCGAGGAGGACGCGAAGCGGCGCGCGCGCGCGAGACGCGAACGGGGACGCCGCGGCGACGCTCGCGGCGTTGAGACGACCTCCATGGACGACGACGTCGACGAAATCAACATCTGCGTTCCCGGCGCGAAGCTCCTCTTCGAGCGTCTCCCCGGCGACGAGGACGGTGACCATGCCGAGCGAGCTCGCGGCGCGCAAGTTTTTCAACGAATCCTCGTAAAACACGCACTTGGTCGGATCATCGATCCCGTGCGCCGCAAACAACCGTCTAAACGCCTCCTCCTCGGGTTTACACACCTCACCCATCCCCCCGGCGCCGAAAACACCGTCGAAGCAATCGCTCAGCCCCAACGCGTCCAACGCCTCTCTCGCTTGCTTTTCGTGACAGTTCGTAAACACCACCTTCCGCCCACGCAGCGCCTCCACCATCGCCCTCGTCGCTCGATCCTCCCTCAAGTGCGTCCGCGGGTCCCCTCGCGTGTACGCCCAGTACTCC
>JACLAB010003536.1_pt1 | contig 15591 bp, 9 predicted proteins | sample 8027921 | NCBI WGS metagenome assembly JACLAB01 (sample SAMN15725117, study PRJNA655200) | protist metagenome | isolation source: fluorescence activated cell sorting (FACS) single amplified genomes of... | place: USA: West Boothbay Harbor, Gulf of Maine | collected 2000-07-19 | reverse complement strand
TAGCAACAAAGAAAGAAAGAAAGAAAGAAAGAGAAAAAAAAAGGGACAGAGACGTGCCGGTGTTGCTCTACCCGGGCGGGAAGGATTTAGAGGAGTCGGAACGAATATCCCCGTCCGAATTGAACGAGTTTCTCAAAAACGAATATAAAATCGACGTGGTCTTATTAGCCGGGTATTTAAGACTGATCCCGCCGGAACTGTGCCGAACGTTCGAGAATAAGATGTTAAACATCCACCCGGCGCTCTTACCGGCGTTTGGCGGTCGCGGCATGCACGGCGCGAAAGTCCACGAAGCCGTGGTCAATTCTGGAGCACGCTTTACCGGTCCAACCGTTCATTTCGTCAACGAAAACTTCGACGAAGGTAAAATCGTCGCCCAGAGAATCATACGGATCGATCCGAGTTGGACCGCGGAGGAGGTCGCTCGCCGCGTGTTAAAGGAAGAACACGAGGTGTTCCCCGAAGTCGTCGCCGCGCTCTGCGACGATAGAATAGAGTTCCGAGAAACGGACGGGGTTGGTGTTATCATCGATAAGATGGATTCGAACAAACGGTATTGATGTTTTAAATAATGTGATAGTATTATTAAGAATATATACGTATAGTATGTATTCTCCGGTAGCTCCTCGTGATTGATGTCGTCGCGCGACGACAGGGCGTTCTCCTCGAGATAGAAGATTTCCTCTCGATTTTATAGAAGAACATAAAGTGCTCGTTACGGATGAAGGCGAACTTCCTAACCTCCCGGAGGGAATGAAAAGGGCTACAGAAGACGAAATGTTCCAACCGGCAGACGCCCCGCGCGTGCGTAGCTTTATAGTCTTTTCGATCGTTTGGATAACCTAATAAGTGTGTTTACTCATCACAGTCGCAGTCTTGTATCGTTTTCTTTCCGTCAACATGGTGTTATGTGAGAAGAAGAGAGCTCAAAGAAGAGTGTTTAGGGTTTACAAATTTTTTGCTTCGATTCAAGGAAAAATCTCTTCAAATTCTCGTCACACGTCTTCCTCTTTCAGTCGCGCTTTCATCATCTCTCTCGAGTAGTCGTGTTACGATTTTGACGAACAGACGACACACGAAGAGAGACGACACTTTATTTATTTATTTATTCGTCGTGTGTTTATATTTATATAAACAACACCGATAGTAAAGAAAACATATTCTTCTTGTGATTTAATTCCATTCGCGTAGTTTGAATTTGAACTCCTCTCGCCTGAGAATCGTTTGAATTGGATTACGACGAAGAAGAGAAACCATGTTCTACTCCGCGGAAATCCTCTCCAAACGAGGCCCTCTGGGGACAATCTGGCTCGCCGCGCACATGGACCGAAAGCTGAACAAAGACACCATCACCAAGCAAGACATCATCCAAGCCGTGCAAACGATCATAAACCCGGACGCCCCAATCGCGTTGAGAACGAGCGGACAACTCATGCTCGGCGTGGTGAAAGTGTACGACAGGAAAATGAACTATCTCTTCCACGACTGCTCGGAAGCGCTGGCGAAAGCGAAACAGGTGTTTCGAAGAGATTCTCAAGGACAGGTGGATTTAGACCCGGAATCCGCGATCGCGGAGGAGAGGACGATCACGTTGCCGGAGAATTACGACGATTTGGAGATGTATTACGACCCGAACGCCAAGTACGGAGTCATGATGGAAGATTTAGGCGAGGACGGGGAGCACGTGAGGTTAGCACTCAGAGTGGATAGACAGTCGATCACGTTAATGGACGAGTTCGAAGAGGACGAGTTCGAGACGGAGTTTCAAAGAGCGGCGGAAGAGAGAGAATTGGCGGTGGCGGAGGGCGAGGAAGGCGCGGATTTGTACGACGCGGTGTATAACAACGAGGACGGGGACGGGATGAGGACGAATCCAGACGCGAGAGCAGCGTTGCAAGGAAATGCTGCGGATATGGACGAAGAGTTTGGGATGGGATACAACACGGGTGGTGGTAATGATGATGATGACGACGATATGGAGGACGCGCAGCCGTTGCCGTTGGACGAGGACGCGAGGAAAGAGTTGGAAGGGGCTATTTTAGGCGACGTCAACGTGAACGCGCAAAGGCTAGAGCAAGAGAAAGGACAAGAACAACAACAAGAAGAGAAGAGGGTCGTGTTGTTTGGTGCGAATCCGTACCAAACGCCAGGTTCAGAAAACGATCCACAACAAGCCAAAGAGTTTGTGTTTGGGAAAACGGCGCAAAAGTCTCGCGCCGGCCCAAACGCGAAAAGACGAAGAGTGGAAAGAGTCATCGTCTTTGATCGAATCACGTCGTTGACGAACGATCAAATTCGTCACCAGTTGCAAGATACGAGCGATATCGTGTGCGCCCGTGGAGCGAACAGAGGTCCACCGGTTCAAATTCCTCGAGCTTGCGCGGCGGAGGAGAGGTGTTTACCGGGCGAAGTGCATCCGAAGTTAGCGGCTATTTACGCCAGAAACGCGCAATCGTGCTGGGTGAACTTTGAAAGTCAACCGACGACGCCAAACGCGACGAAGGATGGCTTGAAGAAGGATTTGTTCGGTGGAAACGTAGAAAACGACGACGACGACGACTTTGGAGGAGGAGGAGGAGGCGCGGATGGCTTTGACGACGATGACGACTTCAACAACAATAACAACGACAACATGGATACGCCTAGAAAAGGATTCAGCTTAGACGGCGACGATAATTACGATAAAGCGGAAGAAAGTGGCGATAAAGCCATGGATTGGTCGGTTGGATCGAAGAAAATGCTCGACCATTTGAGCGCGCAGTTTGATAAAACCGACTCGAACGAGCTCAGCTTAGAAGAACAAGTCAGAGGCAAAACGGGAGCGGACGCGGCGAAGATGTTTTACCAAGTGTTGGTATTACGTACGCACGGGTATTTAGACGTGGAGCAAGAGGAGCCGTACGCGGACGTCAAGATGAAACCAGGTTTGCTCTTAGAAGAACGCATGAAAGAGCGAGAAGCGTTGTAATAATATTAGTAGTATATTTATTCAGAGTAATCCGTATTTATATTATTATTGTTTTTGCGATGACGACCCAAACTCGAGGTACCGCGTGTACAAATTTGTCATTTAGTATTAGTATAGTAGTATAAAGCGTTGATTCAAGTAATACAACATGTTGGCTATCTTATTATTATTGTTAAGCGCTCTTTTTTCAAAATGTAAAAAGTAAAATTTAGTAGTTGGAGCGTAAAAACCAAGAAGTAGTTTACGCCGTGCCGGCGGCGATGCCCGTCGCGAGCTTCTCCGGCTCGACAACTTCAGCCTTTTTGGCGGATTCTTCCGTGCCAAACGCGAGTTCTTCTAACAAGGCTTCCCACTTCTTCGCCGGTTCCTTCCAGGTCAAGTCTTGCTTGATGCACGTCTTGACCATCTTTTCGTAGGCTGGAGTGCCAAAGTCCGCGGCGGCGGCAACGCACGTCTCAACCATCGCTTCGACGTCTTCCGGCATCAAGTTGTCGGCATCCATGGCGCCCATGTGGTAGCCAGTGACGCCTTCCTTGACGGTGTCGACCAAACCACCGGTGGTGGAGACGATCGGGACCGTGCCGTAGGACATGGCGTGGAGCTGGATCAAACCGCACGGTTCAAATCTGGACGGCACCATCAAGAAGTCGGCGCCGGCGTTGATAAAGTGCGCGGTCGGCGCGGAGAATTTGCAGACGCCGGCAAAGTTCGTCGCCGGTAAAGTTTCACCCAACTGTTCGAGCGTCTTTTCCATGGACTTCTTACCGGTACCCAAAACGACGACTTGCGCGTTCGGGACTTGTTCGATCAACTTCGGGATGGCTTCAAACATGATGTCGCAACCTTTTTGTTCTTCCAAACGACCGATGTAACCAAACAACGGAGCTTCCGGGTCGATCGGTAAACCAACTTCGGCTTGCAACGCTTGCTTGGCGCAGGCTTTACCTTCAATGACGGTCGTTTTGTCGTACGGGAAGTCCAAGAACTTATCCTTGGCCGGGTTCCACTCCGTCGGGTCCATGCCGTTGACGATGCCTTCGATACCGATGGCGCTCAAAACCTTGTTCAACTCGACACCCTTGGCCGGGCCGGAGACCAACTCCTTGGCGTAGTTGACGGAAACCGTGACGCACTTATCCGCGTTCTTGAAACCGGCTTGCAACCAGTTCATCTTGCGGTAGATTTGGCCAGTCGGCGCTTCGTCCTTCTCTCCCGGTTTCATCCGGTTCGTCTCGTCGTAAATCTTCGCGTTGCCGTCTTCGAAGAAGAAGTCATCCGCCGCGGAGGCTGGAATGCCCAACTCTTCCAACGATTGCGGCCAGAATCTTCCTTGAAACGCGATGTTGTGGACGCACATGATGCTCTTGGCGTCGACGAACTTGCCGTTCGGCTTGCACTCGTGCTTCAACAACACCGGCACCAACGAGGAGTGCCAGTCGTTGCAGACGAAAACGACGTCCTCGCCGTATTCAAGCGGCAACATCGTCGGCGCGTCCAAAACAGCCTTGGCAAACAAAGCGAATCTCTTCGCGTTGTCCGCGTAGTCCGCACCAGAGGCTTTCCCGTACAACTTGTCGCCAGTCTTGCCCCAAACCTTGGCCAAAAACAACGGGTGATCGACAAAGACGCGATCGACGCCCTTCTTCTTCTCGTGGAAGAAACCAACCGTTTCCCCCAAAGCCGTGGTAGACACCGAGGTATCCCACGCGCCTTCGTACTGATCGTATCTCGGCGAGATGGACATCACCTTGTGGCCTCTCTTGGCCAATTCAATCGGTAACGAGCCGACGACGTCGCCCAAGCCGCCGGTTTTCGAGTACGGCGCGCACTCGGTCGAGACGAAGACGATTTTCATCGGTCTTTCTGCCACGTCCGGGACGACGAGCGGTTCTTTTTCCACTTTCGTCGTCGTCGTGGTCTTCTTGGCGGAGACGACCGTGGTGGTTCGTCTTCTGTGTTATATTGTTGCGTTCGAAAGAGAGTGATATTTTGTGAGTATTTTGTGAGAAAGAAACGAAAATTTTGTCCATCCCAGAGAGGCAGTTGGGGAGAAAAAAAGAAAAAAGATTAGTCTCCTCCAACAAGAATTGGAACGCGTTGAACGAGGAATAAACGTCTCGTTCTCTCTCTCTCTCTCTCTCTTTCGAACGAGACGAGAGAGGTGACGCGTTCTCGTTCTCCCTTTTCGTTTTCCTTTTTGCTGTAAACGCTACTTTTTGATATCATTTCGTTGACCCAGAAACGCGCGAGAAATGAGATCCAAAGTCTACGTCGACGGCCCCGCCGCGCGTTTAAAATTGGAAAAAGAAAGAATTCAAAGAACGAATGAGATCTCTCTTTCTTCGTCTTTGTGTTCGTCGATGTGAAAAACGTACCTGGACGAAACGACGCGAGCCGTGCGCGCCGAACCGACGAGTTGTTGCGTTTGCTGCTGAGCGAACATTTTTATTGTTGATTAAGTAGAGGTTGTCTGTGCGAATACTAATGGAGATATTCAAGAACGAGTAAGGACTCTTTCGCTGTCGGTTAAACGAGACCACGAGAGAGAATATCTTTCATCTCGAGTCGAGAAAACAAGTGACTCTCGTGCGTTTGAGAGGAGGTTCGTTTTGCTTTTTTTCAAACGTTTTCGTAAATGAAAATTAAGGGGGGGTGTGTCTCTCTTCTCACAACTTCTTTCTTGTTTTTTGGGTAGTAGTATTTCTCTCTCTCTCGTTATCTCTCTCTCTCTCTCTCTCTTTGTGTATCCGAGCACGTGTTTAGGACGTGCGTAAAGTTCCTCCTTCGTAAGACCAACCGGTTGGGAGAGGACAGTCGTTGTAGAGGAGGTATTGTAAACATTCGGAGTGGTTGTTCCGATGTGCTTCTCGTACGGCCAAAGAGTTCCAAGGCGCTTTGGCGGTTTCGTGCAAGTACTTCAAACAGTCCAAGTGGCCGTTCATGGCCGCCCACCGACACGGCACTTCGTTATATTGATCAAATTTACGCTCAACAAGGTATTCGAGTATGTGAAGATGACCATTTCTAGCCGCCCACGTGGCAGTTCTCAAATCCCATGCCGCTTCTGCTTCTTCGTGTAAGTATTTGAGTATCTCGAGATTACCGCTTTCGGCAGCGTATGCACACGCCCTCCCATCCATAGGACACTGATTTGCAACGCAATACTGTACCATTTCCAGATTGCCTTGTTCTGCGGCCGTATTAATCGTCTTATAATCCCACTCACACTCTTTCTCCTCTCGCGCCCACTTGAGCAACTCGAGTTTATTCGTTAGAACAACTCGATTGCAGAAAGATATTCCCTTTTCCCAGTCACCCGGCCACAACGATTTATTCTCCCACGCAACTTCCAAAGTCGATATCGACGACATCTCTCTCACTTTAAACCTCTCCTTCAACTCCCCCTTGCGAGACGATCTCTTAATCAACTTTCTCGTCTCCGTATTCACTCCGTACAAGAATTTCACATCGTTCGAATTCAATCTCGGAAGCACGTGTTTCTCTACGACATCGCGACACACGCCTCCCGAAAACTCTCCGGCGTTTCGAAACAACCTCCACAGCGCGTTGTTTTCCTCGACCACCTCTTCGCTCGACATAGTCTTTTTGCGCAGTCTGGCGCGTTGAGAAAAAGTGAAAGCACATGTGACATTCGAACGAGAAGCCGTTTTTTTCCCTTGCAAGGGAAAATACCAAAATCTCTCCATTTCAAAGGAATATTCGTCGCACGGTCTGCGCCTTCCTCTCCGTCGTTTACGCCGCCGAGAGAAAGAGAAAGAGAGAGAGAGAAACTGCGTGACTTTGTGGACGTTTTTTTTGTGCGCTCTGTTCATACCTCTGCCGCTGGGACCCAAAACCGGCGGTGTTTGTTCGAGACTTTTCTTTTGTTGAATGGCGACGTCAACACCAACACCGACATCATTCTCATCATCGTCTTCGAAGGTGTTGTTCACGTTGAGAAGAAAACAGCGAAGAATAATCGGGAGAAAAATGAGCAGCGCGACGACGTTGGTGCGCACGACGAGCGGTATGGATGCTGATAGAAGAAAGAGTAGTAAAACGAACGAAAAAACAGTCATCCTGGTGCGACACGGGAAAACGGAAATGAATGAATATCTCGCCTCAAATCATTGGGCGGATGAAAAGTTCAAAGATCCTCTTTTATACGACACGAAACTGTCGAAAGCCGGCATCGCGGGCGCGCAGTTAGCGCAAGTGTTCGTGGAAAAACTGGAACCAAAACCTGAATTGATCGTCGCGTCGCCGTTATCTCGCGCCATCGCGACGGCGAAGTACGTCTTCGAACACGACCAAACGACGCCGAGAGCGGTGTGCGTTTTCGCGCGCGAAAGAGTCTTTCACGCCTCCGACCACGGGAAGACGAGAAAAGAACTCGAACAAACGCACGCGGACTTTGATTTCTCGCACATTGAGTCTGAATCTGAACCGTGGTGGTACGTCGGCGCTGAAAACGAAAAGAAAACGTTCGGCGAAGTTTCCTTAGAACCCGTGGACGTCTTCGAGCAAAGAATGGACGACTTGATAGATTGGATAAACGACCGAGACGAAGACGTCATCGCCTTAGTCGCGCACTGGGGGGTCTGCTTCTCCTTGACTGGCGAGCAGTTTGAAAACTGCGAAGCTCGAGTGTTCAAACCAGGGTCGTTGAAGCCGAAAACCGGCGATTTTCGTAAAGTCGAGTTGGCGCTCGAAGATTCGGCCCAAGGGAAAGCTCTTCGAGCGCTTGTTTTCGTTATGAATGAAATCACCGGCTCGGTGCCGCTGAGCGTAGGTTTAGCCGTAGGCGTGTCGTTAGGTGTCGCGAGCGCGATTGCCAGTAAGTTTTAGTATATATAACGCGACGCTTGTACCAATGTAATGTATAAGAAGAAAATTAAATAAATTCTGCACTTTATTTTCAAAGTTTTAATACCCACATGATCTGCGCACGTCTCTCTTTCCTTCTTTTCCTTCTCTCTCTCCCTCCTCGAAGAACTCTTTTACTTCGTCACTTTGTACGCCTTGATAGTTTTCAATAAGTTCTTCGCGTTTTCGTCGTTTTCGAAGTGATCTCTGACCGGTTGTAAAATCGCGTTCAAATGTTTCGATAAACTCGGTTTCAAATCCCCGGGGTGAATCTTCTCCTCCACGTACTCCTTCTCAAACCGTTCGTACGACTCGTATACCTCCAATTTTCCCGTCTCCGGCTCTTCGTCGCTTTTACGGTACAACTTAAACTCCTCGCACCACGGAAAAATCACGTACTTGATGTACTCCAAACACGGATTCTTCTCGACCACGCCTGGAGGGCAATACGCTTTCTTAATCTTCGATTGCACGTCTTTTTCGCTGTCTTCCATAAATATCGCCGAGTTCGGATCGCTTTTACTCATCTTCTCCTGTCCTTCCTTCAAACCAGCTAACATCTTGTGACTCAATATGATCGGTTTATTCTTCCTCTTGATATCGTCGCAATACTCCCTCGCCAACATGTTCACTTTCCTCTGGTCCATCCCGAGCTGGCAAATATCCGCGCCTAAGAAAAATATGTCCGCGCATTGCATCACCGGATAAAATATCTGACTCGCCGCTAAATCGTCGCTCTCCGACCGTCCCATAATCTGCGAGCACCGAATAATCCTCCCCAACGAATTCTTCCTCGCGATGTCCAACACCAACGGCCAATACTCGTGCGCTCGGCTATTAATCTCCTCGCTCGACCAAATAAACTCCACTTTACTCAAATCCATCCCAACCGCTTTCCACACCTCCACCATGTACAACCCAACTTTTTGTATCTTCTTAATGTCCCCGCCCATTTTGTTGTTCATTTGCGCGAACCAATCCGCGATCCAAAACTTAAACGTTACCCCCGATTTGGTCAATTTGTTCACGTTCAAGCATTTCATCACCCCTTGCGCGATGTGCATTCGCCCGGACGGTTCAAACCCATCGTACGCGCACGGGTTTGGTTTTTTCTCCAGCAAACGTCTCAACTCGTCCGGTTGGATGCACTCTTCGCCGATGGACAGGCAAAGGTTCACTCGTTCGTCCAAGGATAAACCCGACGGGTGCGTTGTTGGTTCCTGCACACTCGCTTCCGACATTTTCTCCGTCAGCGCTTCCTCCTCCATCTCTTTCTCTCTCTGAAACGTACCACTCGTCGTTCGTGAATTTCTCGAGCACAACTGCCTCGTAAAAGTGCGCGCTTTGTCTTCTTCTTTAACTTCTTCTTCCGCGACGAACCACCCGCGCCGCCGGAAAGGTTTTATCTGCTCTGATGAAAGTGGAGACTTTCCCCGGGGGAAAAAGGTCTAATGCCTCAGATTTCGAGAGAACGAGAAAGCGCGCTCTGTGCGGTGGTCTTTGTCCTCGTTCTGAACGTTTCTCTCGTTTCCTTCGTTCATTCGTTCCTCTCTCTTTCTCGACGAAACGAGAACAACTTTGTCTCTCTCTCTCTCTCTTCTGTCTTCTGTCAAACGTTACGCGAGAACACGAGAGAGAGAGAAAGAGGTGATTGCGATGGGATTCCGCCGTGGTGTTGGAAAAGCGGATTGGACGAGGACGAGGACGAGGACTGTAAGGGTGACGAGACAAAGGAGAGGAGGGGTGATGTTGACGATGATGATGTTCGCGATGCTCCTTCTTTCCTCGTCTTCGCTTTGGTGTTTGTCCGCAGTCGCGATTCGACCGATGGATGAGGAGAAGCGTCAGTGCGTAAATACCAAGCAAGGCTTACATCACATCACCGACGACAACGGGTACACGTGCGACTGGTTCGACGTGTTCCCTCCAACCGGGTGTTGCCCACCGGAGAAAGCGATCGAGAAACGCTACGGGTGTTCCGCGTGCGACCTCGCCAAAGGCGGCGAAACCGAGAAGTGCTGCGGAACGTACGAGTCGTGCGTGTCGTGTTGCCAAAACGCGAAAGTCTCCACCGCGGAAACCGATCGAACGCGAGAACCGATTGGACGCATGCAGCCGCAGACTGGGTATTTTTCGGACGCGTTTTCGCACTGCAAGAGCAAGTGCCGGACGCAACCGACGGTGACCGTGCACGAATCTACGTACGGGTACGAGAAGAGGTTTTGTTTCGGGACGTTTCCGAGGGATAAAGATCCGACGCCGCCGAGAGGGTTCAAGCCGAAGTAGTCGTAAGAAAAAGAGATTTGTACTGTAGCGCGTACATGCCGGCGTAGTTGAGGTAGAATAGATATGTGTAGCGATAGTAATAGTAAACGTTTGTATAGACGCACCGCGGAGTGGGCACTCGAGACTTTTTGGATAAATGTAACAAACTCTTCCTCACTTTTTATTCGCGGCGGCGGCGATATATTTATACGCATCGAGTCCAAGAACATGCGCAGAGCTCACCGTGCGGTGACTCTGAAGTACTTCTCGAGCTCTCTTCGCGTGCGTCTCTTCTCCTCGTCGTCGTCTGAATCGTCTTCCTCCTCGACTTCGGGGAAATTTGCAGACGTGTGCGTCGCCATCGGGTCGAACCTCGACGTACGTGAAGGCGAAGATGCAGACTCTTCCTCTCGATTTCAGCACTTCCACGTCGCCTTGCGTCTTCTCCAAGAGCGAGGGTTCGAGATTAAAAAGCTCGCGAGCGTGTACGAGACGAAACCTGTGGACACTTTGATTGAAAACCAGCCGAAATTTCTAAACTCGGCGTGCGTGTTGAGGCACCCGAGAGAGTGGTCGGTTTTAGAATGTCTAGGGAAAATGAAAGACATCGAACGAGAAATGGGCAGAGACGTATACAACACGGATAAAGGACCGCGGGTGATTGATTTAGACATTTTGTTCAGCGAAAAAGAACCGATGGTGAGGTACGATCCTCCTCCTTTTCCTTCCTCGTCTTCCTCGTCTTTGTCGTCGTACGAAAAGAAGTTTTGGTTAGAAGTGCCGCACGGGAGGATCAAAGAGCGCGCGTTCGTGTTAGCACCGATTGCGGATTTGACGGAAAAGATGAGTTTTGATAAGAGCGGAGACGTGTCGATCACGATGGCAAACCAAATGACGGCCATGGCGAGACTTTGGAAAGAGGAGGAGAGACGGATAATGCAGACGCCGACGAAGAATTTTGAAGAAGCAAGCGAGGATGACATTTTGCTCCAAAGAGTAGCGCCATTTAAGAGGAACATGCGATTGGAACCATACGAAGGACGAGCGAAAGTTATGGGAGTTTTGAACGTCACTCCGGATTCGTTTTCCGACGGAGGCGTGTTTAACACGAGCGTGAGTACGGCGTTGAGACGCGCGGAGCAGTTGGCTGATGAAGGGTCGAGGATTATCGACGTGGGAGGACAGTCGACGAGACCTGGCGCGTCTAGAGTGTCGGCGGCGGATGAAATCGCGAGAGTGGCACCGGTTTTAGAGGCAATATGCGAACGGTTTAAGAACGATCCGAGAAATATTGCCGTTTCGGTGGATACGTTTTACGGGGAAGTGGTAAAAGTTGCGGATGCGATCGGGGTGGATATCATAAACGACGTTTCCGGAGGCGATTGGGACGAAGGGATGCTTTCCGCCGTGGCGAATACAAAAGTGCCACTAGGATATGTTCTATCGCATCAACGAGGAAACCCACAAGTCATGAGTAAGAATGCATCCTACCCGGTTGGTTTGGTGGCAAAAACGGTTGGAGATGAAATCGCGTCGCAGTATTTGCGCAAAGTTTTGCCATCGGGTATTTCGGCGTGGCGATGTTGGATCGATCCCGGATTCGGGTTTGCAAAGTCGGAGGAACAGTGCGTGGAATTGTTATCGGATTTAAAGGACGTTCGCGCGTCGCTTGCGAAGAACGAATGTGGCGGCCTAGCGAAAGCGCCAATGCTCGTCGGTATGTCGCGAAAACGATTCGTAGGAAATATGCTCGTTGGTGAAAAAAGGAAAGACGTTCCGAAAGATGCGCGCGACGTAGCTTCGGCGGCGGCGGCGATTGTTGCTCTGATGAATGGCGCAAACGCAGTTCGAGCGCACGACGTGAAACTTCACGCAGATATCGCTAAAGTTGCCGATGCTGTCGCAGCTTCCAAAAGAAAGACGGGTTCGTATGAGTAGTGTTAGCATTAGGAAGGGAGCATGAATAGGTAGGTAGGTACCTAAGTACCAGGTACCATGGTACGTAGTAGTGTATGTTTTTTATGTAATATCAAATCGCGCATTAACAAACTTCTATAGAAGAACTATTATATATCCACGTCGATGTTATATATGGGCACATATGTACTTCTCTCGGGTACATATAGTAGTACAAAAATATCTTATCGTATCTTATCGTAGTATCATATCGTTGATTATGTTGAATATTATGCATCCAACGCTTCGCTTACGATTTTCTCGTAGTCCTTTCGGATTTTATCCATGAACGCGGCGTTTTGCGCATTCGTTTCGTTGCCGCCTTTGAGAGAATAGTAGACGTCCCAAGCTTTCGAAAGCGCCAAAGTGGCCTCTTCTGGATAATCCGAACGATAGCACGCAACGGCGTATATCAAAGCGGAATACATGACGTTTTCATGGTTACCTTGTTGAGCGCGTAAACGTTCGAGCGACGCGGAAAGTTCGTTCAAAGATTGCTTGACAGGATCGCAACCTTCGGCGAATTCGTTGAAGACGCGTCGCATTGCGTTTTGTGTCAAAATTTTCTCGCGTTCCGCATCGTTCTGGGACATTTTGAACGCAAAAGCCGGAATACTCGTTGGAAGTTTTGCATCGATGATCTCCGTGAAAAACGCAGTGGAGTAGAACTTGTTCACCTTTGAGTTCCAATTCTTCATGCCCGCTCGCGTAGCTTTCGCAACGATACTTTCGTTAGCGATTTCTTCGTGCGATATACCGTCGACACCTTGCGTGTCAACTACGAACGAATCGTGCCCAGCGCGAGGTTGATGGTGCTCTTGAATCTGCTCAAAACCGTCTTTCTGTTGTTGTTGTCGCTGTCGTTGTTGAAGCTGCAATTGTTGTTGCTGTTGTTGCTGTTGCTGCTGATGCAAAACAGCAGTACTCGTAAACCGCGCCTTTTTGTTGTTCGTAAGCGGTGCCTCTTCCGCTTCGTTGGCCGAGACAGACAAAATTGGTGCCGGCGGTATCCCGTCGAAATGCTTTCGCGGACGCCCACGACCGTCTTTTTTATATGCAACTGGGACGTAACTGGACTTTTTCTTTGCCGACAGCGGCGCCGGAATCAATCCGGCTTTGACCAACTCCTGCGTCCTAGCTCGTTCTTTTTCTCTCTCTTTTCGTTTTGCCACGCGCAACTCTTTCTCTTGTTGCTGTTGAACGAGACTCGCGAGGTGCGCTTCGTACTCGTCGTTTGAAAGGTTCGGGTCCGGGTTGATTAAAACCAGAGGCGCATTTTCTTCTTCTTCTCCTTTATTTTCCTCCTCGCTCTCGGCGGCGATATCTTCTCTTTCTCCTTCCGATTTGTTGTCGTCGTCGTCGTCGTCGTTGTTGTTGTTCCTAATGATGTTAGTTTTGCTGGGACTCGCTTCCTCGGCGTTCGGATCGTTATCGAACGATTTATCAACACCGGCGGTTACACCGCTTTGGTCCTTCGTGTTGGCGTCCTCTTCCTCGTGATCATCATTTCCTCCATTATACGCGCCGTTGCCGTCTTGGTCGTCGTTTTCATCGTTATCATTGTTCCTGTAGTCGTCCTCGTCTTCTTGGTTCGCCGCAGCATCTACCAACGCATCTAAATCCATCGTATCGTGCGTCGAAAGCGATCCGTACTGCTGTTGCGGCGGCGGCATCTGCATCTTCGGCGGCCCGTACTCACCTCTGCTCGGCTCTATGATCGCGTGCACGAACCCGTGTCTATCCCTGCGCGGCTTCCCATCTACGAACTTCTTAGCGGCGGTATTATTTTTACGCTTTGCCATCGGTGCCGGTTGCTTCCAAGGCTTCTCCACCTTCGGTTTCTGCTCCTCCTCAAACGTCTCCGCCAACCTGTGCAACTTCGGTTGCAACAAGTGCGTCAACTCCGGATCGTTCGCCCACTCTCTCAAACCAAAGTGCCCTTCCGACGGTCTCGCAAATACCCTCTTATTCACGTCCTTCTTCTTCAAGTCCGTATAACACGCCGACGCCATGGTCGCTTCCGGCGTCTTCCCGGGAAGGTTCCCGAGAAGGTCGTTCTCGAGCGCGTACCTATACAAAAAAATCGACGCAACCACGCGTCAGTGAATAAAAACGCCATCAAGAAAGACACAGAACAAGAAGAAGAAAAACAAGACGAATGAGGACATTAAAAACATCATCATCATCGCGGCATCCCAAGACAACGCGTTTCGCGCATCGTTTCAAAAAGAGGCAAGGCACACAAGTGAAAAAAAAAATGAGAGGACAGACAATTAAGTGCCCAGATTTTGCCCTTTCAAATCCGGTTCAAACCACACGAACGAGCGACTACGAATAACGTTACCTGGTAATCTGTCCGGTGGTGAGCAACCTTTTCTCTTTCCGTAAAACGTAGATCGCGGCGGTTTTGAATATTCCAGATCCTCTGTTGTTTTCGTCACGTTTTCGTGCGCACGTTTTAGGAATTTGTTTTTGAATAAAGAAGACAACGGAGAAGCGTGTGCACGTTTAGCGCGTAGGCATGCAGAGAGAAGAGACATTCCGCACATTGAAGCATCGTCGAATCTTGGTCGAAAAACGCATGTTGTTGTTGATTTGAAACATCATGTCGCGCTTCGAATGCGTCGACTTCAAAAGACAGAAAAAAAAGAAGAAGAGAACTTTCACGTACCTGGGAATACCTTCCATCGCGAGATCGACGCCGGCCATGATGCGAGAAAGAAAGAGACAGAGAGCGCTTCTTCGTCTTCGTCTTCGTGATGGTGCCGCCCGCGACGCGACGCGGAATTCTTTTGGTGTTTTTGTTTGTTTTTTTCGTGAGATTGCAAAGAGGAGGAGGAGGAGGCTTATGAAGATTTTTCTTTAATAAGCGCGTCGAGTCGTCGCGCGCTGTGGATTCCAAGAGGCACGACGAGAGGAGGCTTGCGATGTGTTATGATGTACGCTTTATTAATGTTTTATTAGTATGTAAAAAAGTCTTTCTTTCTCTTTCGCTCTCTCTCTCTTTTGTCTGTTTCGCCTTTCTCGCTAAAGTGGTGCGTATTTTGTATAGCGGCGGTAATACTAGCGCCCTTCTTCTCCTCGCTCTCTCCTTCTTCTCTCTCTTTCTTCAATTCTTTTTCGAGAAGAGCAATGTACGACGCGTATTATTATCTTCTTCTCAATTTAACTCTCGTCCGCGTCTTCCTCCTCAATCTTTGGCGCTAAGTAAAACCGGACGTACCCCATGTCCTCTATCAAGTACTGCACGACTACCGGTAACTCTTTGCTCAACTGTAAACGCACGTTCTCGCATAAACTCGTCGCTTTGCAAAAAGAGTTCAAGTATCGCAAAGCAAACGTCAACGTCACCGGTTCTTGCAAATCGATGTCTACATTTTGGCCTTCCGAGGACTTCGTGTTATGCACTTTCTCGCCGTCTTCTTCCGTTTTCACTTTCTCTTCCTTCATGTCTCCGTCCGAGGTGCGGCGGCACGTAATATTCGCCTCCCCAATATCACCCGAAGTCGTAAATTTCACGCTATCTTTCGTCACCG
>JACLAB010011840.1_pt1 | contig 15595 bp, 25 predicted proteins | sample 8027921 | NCBI WGS metagenome assembly JACLAB01 (sample SAMN15725117, study PRJNA655200) | protist metagenome | isolation source: fluorescence activated cell sorting (FACS) single amplified genomes of... | place: USA: West Boothbay Harbor, Gulf of Maine | collected 2000-07-19 | reverse complement strand
CGAGTCGCTTGGAGATAGACCGCTGGATGTCCCTGGCGAATCTGCTCCCCTTTTCGTATAGCTCCCTGGTGATTGGATCTTCTGTTCCGTTCTGCCCAAGCATCCCTTCGATGTTGAGGCGTCCGACGGTCCTGGCGGCGAACTGGAGATCGGCGATCTGATCCTGTGTCGCCTCCTGGATCCTCCGATTGATGAACCCCAGAGAGCTTCCAATCGCTTGTCGTATCGACCTCATAATCTCGTAGGTGAGGAGGGTCGCCTGGGAGCCCACAACACCAGCGATCAGGCCACTGGTCAGCCCCGATCTTGATGCACCACCTCTGAACCCATCAGCGCCCATACCATTGGCCCCTGTGGCTCCACCACGACTTGGTGCTCCAGCCCCTGGCGCGTTAGGGAACCTAAAAGCGCCCATGAGAGCCATAGAGGTAAAGACTCTCCCAACTCGTTGAAGACGATCGGCATAGCGATCAAGTCGATTGACTTGGTTCTCTGTAGGAGAAGGGAACTTCACCTTGATGTTCCCCACCTTCCGAATCTCCTTGCCGTAGTTACGGAGAGGAGTGGTGGCCTTTCGTGCCGAGCTAGCCAACTGATCCAACTCAATCTTCTGCTCACGCAGAGAAGCTGTGAGTCGTTCAGATGAGGCGGCAGCTCTCCCACTCTCTCTGGCGAACTTACGAGTGACCGAAGAGAACTTCTGGAATCGCTTCTCTATCCGACCTATTTCACTATTTAGTTTCTTGAGTTTAGGAGTGATGCGGTCATCAAAATTCCCTATTAATTCAAACGATCTTGAGTTTCCTGCCACAATTAACCTCTATAACAAATGAATCTGCCTTTTCCAAGACTTTGATAATGGCCGTTGTTTAGTCTTGAGATGCTTTCTACACAGAACCCAATCTTCTGGCCCATTGTTTTGTAATCTGGCGCCCTAAGCACAACTTTGTGCAGAGTATCTATGACTGTTACAACCACAGGGCGGGTTGCAACTATGCGATCTGAAGGTCTTAAGGTGTATCGGCGGCCTACGCACGCAGTTCCAGGTTTCTTGAACAGTGAGTAGATGTCGGCCCCAGTAGCCTCCGATAGTAGCTTTCTGTTTGGAGCGCTAATCCACTTGTTTTCTTGATGATCCCAGACCCTGGTTTCAATCCCACGCTCTGGTGATATGTCGGGACTCAAGGTGTATCTCTGCCCTAAGGCGTTGATTACGCCGTGCTTCAAAGTCGATAGGCTTCCGATGCTATAACCCACTTTTTGAGCTAGATCCTCAAGTGATTCGGATATGACCCACTGGTTGTCAACGTGATCCCAAACTTCAGGAGGGGTCCCGCTACGATCGTGGGAATTTTCAAGTGTTGTCCCTAAATAAAGATGTTGGGGGTTAGTACAACAGCCTCTGCAACTGTCATCGCCACACAGGTGATTACATGAGAGTTTGGACTCAACCCAGTTTTCAATATCATCTTCCACACCAAGGTATTCGAGCAGAACCCCCTTGACCCTCTTGCGGCGGGTGTTTGGACTGATGCTTTTATCAATATAACAGGGAGAATCTAAATCCCCATGCTTGATTCTTTCTTCTCTTGACCTGAGAATATACTCTGATAATTTCATTACTTCTCGTAAGTTATTTGGGGGGAGTGAGGATGTGCCCGTGCGACTTACAATCGCCACACCCTCACTTGTTCAGCTTTATTTAGGCGTTCAGAACATTGGCCTCTATACCTCTCTTTGTAGAAGAGTATTGCTTGGTATTAAAGCGTGTCTAGATTCACTGGGGGTGGACTTTTGTCGGGCAGAACTGATCCCGGTTTACTTGGGGGAACATTCTGTGGTGTGACTTTTGCTCCAGGAGATTTGCTCCGAGGTGTGCCCTTTGCGGCCGCACTCTTTGTTTTTGTTGGGGCGACGATTGTTGACCCTGATGCCAAGTCGGCAGAGGTGGCTAAGTCACGCCCATCATTGATTTGGAAGCTCGGGACCTCAATCAGATCTATATCCACAAAGGCTCGGTCTGCACGCCCCTTCTTGTTTCTCATTGTCTCCTTGATCTTGATCCTTTGGATGAGGAACATCCCGTATGACTTATCGCCCGCCCTGAGATCCCAGCAATAGGGTGAGACGTATCCCGCCTGTGTGTTCATCTCCATGTTCATCATCGACTCCAGCTTGATGATGTGGTCCTCGATTTCCTTGCCAGCACTGAATCCTTCAATGAGAACGTTGGTGAGTGATAGGACTCTTTTGCCTGTCGAGCTGTATGTGACGTAAGGGTCGTTTGTTCCAAAGCCGTCTAATACTTTGGTGTCACCCGTTTTAGTCCACTCCACATCTTGCGGAGCGCATATAAAGACCCAATCTGATGTGACTGGTTTATATGGATCGAGTGATATTTGGGTTAGGTTAAAGCTATCCGATCCCAACACACTTGCTCCAATATCTCTCGAAGAATTGGATACTTCGGCGAGGACATCACTGTTGATCTTGTTCTTCTGTCCGTAAGTGTTGTTGGCGAACGTGCTCAGATACTCCGACGTGTCAGCTAGAGACCTTGATCCACTAGGAGCAATGAGGCTGCCTGCGGTTCTGAGGAAGTCGGATCCTGCACTAATGCGGTCAGAGATAGCGCGAGCAGACGCTGAATTGGTCTCTTGGCTCCCAAGAGAAGCAGCAAACATCACTGCGGATGCGACGTTTGAGAGGCCAGGCGCAGAGGGGCCCGCAGCAGGCGAAGGCTGGGTGCCATTTGACGACAGCGGCAACCTATTAGTCAGAGAGGACGCTGAGGAGTTCTGAGCCGCTAACTGGGAGATATTGCTGACTTCTTTCATGCTTTTCTAACCGTATGTTTCAGGATTGAGCGTCTCGCTCCACGGATGCAATCGCTGATATTGCCAACGGAGACGCCCAGTGATCTTGCGGCTGCTGATTGAGACTTGTATGTGGTCTCGATTCCTACTGGATTAGTGACGATCACCTGGACCGGACTCCAGTGTCCTTCGGGATAAATCCTCTTTCCTTCTTTACTCATTATTCTCTCAAATTTGTGTTTTTCTATGCTTTAGCGTTTTTGTAAAGGTGCTCGATGACTGAATCAATTACGGCCCTTTTACTGGGGGTTGTTCCAGTGGTCTCCCCTTGTATTTTTATGATCTTCTCAATGAACGAGTGGGTTGATTCGCTCAATGGGACTACCTTATTTTCGTCAGACTTGGTGACCATAAACCTCCCGTAGAACAGAATTTGCTGCGATTCCAACTAGGTCCGAGCCACTTATCTCTTCGCCAGTTTTGTAGAGGACGATTCCTCTCAATTGCTTGATCTTTTCCAGGGTGCTCGCAGAGCATCTCACCATTGTTCTTTTATTCATAACCCTTTTTATTAGTGTGCTCTATCCTCTCGTCTCTAAACGGTGTAAACAGTGTTAACAACTAGGGCCAAAAATAAGGCGAGGAGCAGACCTCGCCAAATCATTGACAAACTACGTGAGAGAGAGAAGAGCCTTCAAAGCTCAATGTAGTCTTACCCTTCTCTTTACACTGCTAGGCATTCGAGATCGTAACTCTCTCCATTGGCCTCAATACCGACGTGGCTGAGATTGACCAATTCTAGTGAACTTACTGTTTGAGGAATTGCGCATCTGTGTATGACGGTCACTCCCTCTATTTTCTCCTCATTCGATTCGTGTCTTCGCCGATCGATGGCGACTCCATCCTGATCGTGGATCCACTCGGAGATAATTTGCTCACCATCACTGTTGATTATTGCTTCGACCGAGTATTCGAACATCTGCGCATCTCTCATTTATTTGACTGGGTAAGGGGACATTAATTCTTACCCCCCTACCCAGCAGATGAGGTTGTAACAGCTTGTTCTAATGTTTAAGATCCGTCTCCCCTATGGGCCGATTTCCTTTTCTTTTTTTATGAGGAGAGTCATTCATCCCCCCCCTCATTTTATTTTCTGAGCCAATAGGAAATCCGCTTTGAATATTAGGACGGTTTGTTACACCCGCTGGTTGAGGCAGGCGAGACAGGAGACCCTACGCGAGACAATAGGCCAGAAGCTAGTTGCACCAGTGCGTCTGAGGTCTCGCGAGAGAGGAGACAACACAGGAGACCAGACTCGTCAGGCTGCTGCCGGAAGTTCTTCTTCTGCTCTCTCTACAACCCATTTACCAGGACCACGCTTCGAGATAAGGAATCCGTGGCGTTCCACTTGAGCATCGAGAGAATGAACACTCGACATCTTCAGATCAAGGATATTGGACAACATCTTCGAAGTGATTGTGTATTTATTATCAGCGGCTTCTCCCAACAATTTGAAGGGGCGAAGAGGATCTTCGGGAGGCTGAAACTTCTTTATCGCCTCAGCGATGTGGGTCGCCATCTGGTTAGAGAAGTCGGCGACAGATGGAGAGATTGTGCTCAGTTCACCGACCTCTGGTGCTGAGGACTGAACATCAACAGATCCAGTTGGATCGATATTCGCTGTCCCCTTGGCGTATGCCCTCGATACATCCTCGAGACTGAAACCCTGGGTTATGTAGAAGTGAACAGCGTCGAGGATAAACACCTGTTCTGGTGGGAAGAAGACGAAGCGACCCTCCCTAACACCCGCTACTGAGGGAACCACCGCCCTTCTCTTATGGAATGCCGCCTTGGAAATTTGGTACCGAGCTTCTAGCTCTTGCCCAGTAACAGGCTTGTTTGGAAGTTCAGGCAGACTCCCATCTGGTTTGTACTGAGGAAGTTCAATCACGAGTAACGCCTGAGCTTCTCTTACGTGCCAATTCTCCCGAACTTCTCTTACGAGTCAAGTCTCCTGTCAACTCTCGTGACTCGTCTCGCCAGAAACCTTGTCATACCAGTGGGTTTGCCGTTAAAATAGAGACGAGACTCTACTTGTCACGATTCGCTCAGCCCCCTGTAAATCTCTTCGGGCTCTCTAACCCGAATTCACGAGACCTCGGGGGGCTTGCGCTTAGTGGAAAACCAAGTAGAACTCCCTCATCGCTGTCTCTCACAAGACTCAGCACACCAAGCAAAGCCAATAAAAAACCCCCCTGGGACCAACCAGAGGGGTAATGAAGGGCCGACTAAACGACTCAAACTCATGAGCAAAGTTTAGTTGACCCGCTGGCAGAGCGCAACTGAACAAACCAACTAATGACGACCAAAGTCGTGCGGATCTCTGCTGCCGAGGCATTGATCGCAGAGCAGCTCACGTATTGGATCTCTGTAGCCCAAGCGGGCAAAGGGGGTTCGAGAGATGACGAAGGGAGGGGATGGAGCTATTTGGCTGCATCTGATCTACAAGAACGCATCTTCATTCGTTCGAGGGTGGATCTCTCACTGAAGACCATTTATCGGGCACTCAAATCCCTCTGTGATCGAGGGTGGTTCGACCGAGAGATGAAGACCAAGCACCTCTGGAAACACGTCTGGCACTACGCCCTTGGCAAAGGCCATCCCGACCAGGAAAATCGATTATCCCAAGATGGGCAAATCAGTAGGGACAAGGCGTCTGCGTCAAAAACTAGAAACTCTCCTACGTCTTCTTCTACGAAATCAATAAAAGCTCAGGACATTCGTCCTTCTGACAGCCAGCAAACCAGTTCGCTCCGCTCACAAACAGCCTCGGCTCCGCCGATTAACGAGGAAGAAGTGGCTTCTCAACCACTGACGAGCATCAAAGACTCGGCACCACCAGAGCTCCTGGAGGAGCTGAAGACCATTGAGGCCAACTATCGAAGTCAGCTCCAGTCGCTGAATAGCTCAGAGACCTCGCCAGGAGCATCGGAAGAACCACCAGAGACCCCCAGAACACCAGAAGTCCCGCACACGGGACGTTTAGAGAGACCAGAACGCTTCTCCCCACCACCTCAAGGAGACAAGGGCAACACCTGGGACCGAATTAGAGCTTTAGCGAGTCAGTTCAGTGCTTCAACAGTGGAGTCGGTTAGTCCCAAGGCGATCATCACGAGGAGCAATCAGCGACTTCGAGTTGATGACGGTGCTACGTCTCCTCTCAGGTAGAGGTCTAGACGAACTCGATGGTGCGCATGATCCTGTGCCATCTCTAAGAATGGGCCAAAACTGGCTCTTGTTGCGAATGATTCGCAGTAAGATGGGGGGAGTTGCAGAAGACGCCTGATGTCTCTCTTCCCAAGTCCTCGTCCATTCACTTCGTTCAAATCAGCTCGGCTCTACTCGGTTGAGTGGGCCCGCGAGACCTTGATAGGTCATGAGCTCGAATTTCATGTTGTGAGCAAGATCGACCAATCCTCTTATCTTGATCACGGGTCATTCGGTTCGCTCTCTGAAGCCTTCTCGGTTCGCCGCTCACTTGCTGAGAAGGATTCGTCCCACTCTTACTTTCTCAGGGCAGCAAAGAAGCGCTATCTGGTCGCCGAAGGTGACGACTCTGATCTCTGGCGGGAAGCTTTCAGGACTGGAGCAGACCATCTCATCCCTTCAGAACAGTTGAAGGACTATCGAGTGTGGGTCGCCAAGAAGGTCAGCTATAAACAGGCAAACGCACGATTCAGCGATATGCATCGGTTCTGAGTTACTGATTTGTAGAGAAGGGAAGTGTTTAGCTTCCCCCTCTCCCCAACAAGCACTCACTCGAGAAGTAAATGCTCATTTCCACTGTGGTGAATGATTTAACAGTGCGTATTTTTCCTTACTCGAACTGCTCTATTTGGACAATGGTTCTGTGTATCGAACAACAGTAATGATAATAATAATCGTTCTTTTCTTGTGTGCTTGATTGTAGGTTTGTGGGTGCTCTAAGTAAGCTTTAGGCTCATTCGACTCGTCGAGTCTCTTGACTTGTCTACCGCTAAAACCTTGTAGTACCAACAGTTTTCACGTCTCGTCTCCTGTCTTGCGAGACATCAGATCTTCTGAGATTCCAAGTCTGTTGCCTTTTTCTCTTTCTGTTTTCTCAACTTCCTCTCAAACTGGTCGCCACAAAGGTCATACATGGCGGCCATAATATCGATAGGTAGGATGTCGTTTTCTTCTGCTAAATCTAAGACCTTCTCCCAAACTTCCAATGGCGCTCTTTGTTGACGAGTAGTCGCAGAGTTGGACCTACTTAACTCCCTTAGTCTCTCTCCGCTTATTCGTCTCATTGTGCCGTCTTTGTTGTTTAATTACTAGCACTTTTACCTTCTTTTCGAGACCCCAATCAAAGCGATTCTCTTAGTCTTTCTTTAGTCTTTGAGCCAACGATTTGGTTGTGTTCGCCTCATCTACGTGTTAGAATAAAAGCAGCCAAGAGAAGAAGACACACGCGGATGTCTCTCTCTCTGGTTTTACTTATGACCGCTACATCTTTCCCGCCTGATGAAGCTGTTCATCTCACTGATGAGCTTCTTCGTCCAATCGACCCTGTTCATCACCGCCAACTGAAGAAGGGAGGAGCAACCCTCACTTACGTCCCTTGGCATCGGATCGCCCTCCACCTCCACAAACGTCTCCCTGGTCAATGGGAATGGGTGCTGGATGAGGTGAAGGAGATAGGCGAATTCGTTTCTGTTCACGGGACTCTCACTCTTCACAACAACCTGAACAACACCACTCGGTCATTTTCTGGAGTTGCTTCAGAGCCACTGGTAACCAAAGGAGCACCACCGATTGAAGTTGCCGCTTCTTCTGCTCTGAGAAGGGCTGCTGGTGCTGCTGGATTAGGGCTCCATCTGTGGGATGCCGACTAGAACCCTCGACCCAATCTCTACGCCAACCCTCAACCGCCAACTAACAATGACTAATGCTCTTGACCTCACCACCATCAACACCCTGGAGGTATTAGCTAAAGATCTCATCCACAACAAGGTCTGCGAGATAGAGCAAAGGGCTCATGATGCCGATGAGCGAGGAATGATCGAGTTCTCCAAGCAGCTAAAGCAAGCGGCCAGGGAGATGGAGTTCATCTCACATCAGCTGTGCTCTGCCTTTACCGAGCTCTTCATAGACGAACTGGATCGTCAGCTCGACCCACACCCACCCAAGACATCTGGTCACGGAGCAGTGAAGCTTCCCGACCTCTCCCAACCAGAGGCGATCGACGCAACAGCAGTAGCCATCTGATGAGTCGAGTCTCGGGTCGTGTCAACTGTCTACTCGGCCCCAGATCCGTTGATGTCACTGGGCTCTCGGGTCCAGTCAGGCGTCAAGTCTCGTATCAACCAGCGGGTGTAACAAACCGTTTTAACGTTCAAGAGCTCTCTCCTTTTATGGGCCAGCTTCCTCTTCTTCTTTATCAGAAGAATCATTTATTCCTCTCTCTATTTAGTGAGGTGGGTCATATAGGGAGGCGGCTTTGAACGTTAGAACAAGCTGTTACAACTTCTGTTCATTGGCCAAGAGTCTCGTTTCAAGTCAGGTGTCTCGTCCACCACCAGAACCATTGCCGTCACTGCATTTTCGGGTCTTGTCTAGTGACTCGTCCAGTGACTCGTCTAGTCAGAGACTATCGATTTGAACCAAGCAGAACGACACTTCATCTGGCTGCTTTTCACTCTCTGTTCTCCTCATCCAGACAACAAGCATTTGCTTTGGTGTGGCTGCCATCCCATCTCTGGTGAGAGTGGTTAGCTCCACCAGGTCATTGGTGCTGATAGCTGCTCCTTCCCTTAGATCTTTTGAGGCTTCATCCCACATCTCACAGAACCTTTCTCCGAACCCATTTTTCCCATCGTCGTTTGTGCAAATGTCAAACGCTCTTTCATTGCCTTCTTTAGACGCAATCTCCATGAACCTCACAATTTCGGGAGAGCCCAAGGCTGAGGAGCAATTGAGCTCAGTGGCCAACGACCCAATGGCTACTGCTTTTACCGCCATCCCTTCTATCAGCGCCACAGGAGTCGCCATGGAGAATTCCGAGCACTCATCCACTCTTCGCCCGACGACTTGTAGCTCCCGCCTCTTCAGTGAGATCAAGCGATCCAAGTTGTTTGGAGAGTCTTTCTCAGGGACCATGGGCGAGGAATTTAGGTTTGTTGGTTTGGAAGATCAGAGGAAGCAGCTGCGAATTCGGATAAGCAGCGACATTTCGGAGATGGTCACCGACATACAGCTCCACCATCAGCAGAACGATCTGCCTGGATCTTTGGAGAGCATCTTCGCCGAGTCAGTGGAACTTCTCCACCAATCTTTATTCCCAGATAACCGACCTTAATGCGTATGCCAGTTATCACATTGGAGGCGGTTGTTCGGCAACCCTGTTCGATTGCATTTGAGGTCACGCCAGCCTTAGTTCATAAAGCGCTGGGTTTATGGAAGGTGATTTGATGAGGAGAATTGGTTACGCCAGGGTGTCGACCCAAGGTCAGGATTTGGGCCAACAGCTGGAGACCCTCAAAAGTTCAGGTTGTGATTTGGTCTTTGGTGAGAAGGTCAGCAGTACCACTCCAGAGACCAAGCGACAGGAGCTCCAAAAAGCTCTTCAGTCACTTCAGCCTGGAGATGTGTTGGTCGTCTCCAAGCTTGACCGCCTTGGTCGGACCCAGTCCGAGGTAGTGGCGAGGTTGGCTTCTCTGTCAGAGAGAGGAGTGTTTGTTCAGACCTTGGATGGATTGCTCAACACCCAAGCCCTTGGCCGAATGGCTCCATTGGTGATTGGTCTGTTGAGTGGATTGGCTGAAGTGGAGAGGTCGCTCATACAAGAGAGGACCAAGGAGAGCATTGAGCACAGGAGGAGAATTGGGGGGAACCTTGGTGGAAGACCACCACTTCCTGAATCCAGAAGATCACTGGTTCTGCGTCTTAGACATGAAGGGAAGACATTTCGCGAGATTTCGGAATCGACTGGTTGTGCTTTATCTACGTGCCACAAGATCTGTTTTCAAGAAGCGGAATAAAACTCGGAAGTTTTAGATGAATTGAGCAGTAAAACCTTTGTGTGTTTTTCGTATCCCATTTAGAACTTCTGAGAGATGACCGTCATGTAGTTTTAGCTGTCTTGATGCCTCATTGACTGAAGGATACGCAGAAGTTTTACCAGTATTCAGCTCAGTAAGAAGGACTGGTTTTCTCGTCTTCTTTGCGGTTGATTCACCTCGTTTTAAAGCATTAACACTCTGACCCTGCTCATTCTTTTCAGCGGCTGCTGCTATTCCAGCTTTTACAGCATTTACACTCTGACCTTTGTCATTCTTTTCGGCATGGATGATTTTGTTGGCTTCTAAAGCACCAATTCTTCCAGCAACTCTTGACTTTTCACTCATCCACTTGTCGAAGAGCTCAACGTGCTTGGGGTCTGTGAGATGCCTTCTCTCCCAACCATAGATACAAGGATGCTCATAAACTTCCGATTGAAGGATTCCATGAATTGCATGGTGCTCTCCTAATAGCAGGACAGTTTCTTCTCCTCCTAGACACCGAGGGGCTGGATGGTGGCAGATGTTCCATTCAAAACTAGGGTCATCAATAATCTCTCGTTCTGAATATTGCATTTGGCATTCAAATACAAAATTTTCTAGTTCTTCTAAAGCCGTATAGTTCATTAATTTGATATACATTTGGTGGGGACGGAAGAGAATGCCCACGGGTATACCAACCCACACTTTCTTCCGCCATTCAGCTTTTATCGACGTCAGAACACTGGTCACGACTTTCAGTCGGGTGGAGTCATATCATTGTTCCTGTTGTTGTTCTTGATCGAAGACACATACAACTTCGAAGTGCTTCTTGAATTCGTGCTCAGCCTCTTCTACGTCACTTGTAAATGCAGATAGGAACTTCGTTATCATTGTTCTTTCCTTTGGTAATGCGTTCTTTGTAAACATGTAGGTTGGGTGCCGAGCACTCTGTTTATACACAACCGCGGCGATTAGGGAAGGCTTCGTTTTAAGCTTCTTCTTAGCCTTTAGTGGTCTCTTACTATGGATCTCAAAATACGAATGAACGCCTGGCATATCTTATACAAGAATCTTGTTATTAACTTGAAGGCTCTTCTCTCTCTTTCTATTTGTACCGATCAGTCAGGACTTCATTCAAAAGCGAGGAAGGGGTTAGGCCTTTTCTCATCACTTCTTTCTCGAATTTGCTATAGACGTCTGCTTTTATTTTCAGTGTTTTAGAGACTAGATACACTCCATTGCGGAGGATTGGGGTCTTCATTGGTTTACTCCTTGTTCTGCTGTGAATTTCTCCCAGATTGAGTCTAGGCCGTACAAAAGAATGTCCCGATATTCTCTCCATACGGTCTCATCTTCTGTGTGACAGATGTGCGAGAGAGTGGATACTGGCATCGTGATCGGGTCAACGATATGACTCAGAATCAAGAGCGATAGGACTCGTTCGCAATCCGCGCAATTCTCAGAACTGTGTGTAACTGTTCCGGTTGCTTTCGTGATGTCCATCCCATCAGATTCGAGATCTATGGCGGCGAGCCCTACAGCACACGCCATCTCTACTCCGTAGGTAATCCTCTCGGCGTCATCTGTGCTCATCAATGAGAGCAGTTCTCGGATTTTGTAGGCGCCCTGAACATCGTCTTTGAGTCGGTCAAATAACTCGATGATGATCTCAGGGTTATCGAAGTTGCCGTTGTTTGTGGCGTCGTCTCCGGGATAAGCCCAATATTGAGCGTCAAAATGGGCGCAACACTCGGCGAGACTCACAGCACACCTTTTTAGAACTGTGTCCCGCTCTTGTTGTTTTTCATCTCGGGCACTTGCGAAGGCAAGATGAAGCGCAGTTGTGGGTGTTTCTTTTTTCATTTCTATTCCTTTACGGATGAATAGTTTGTTGGGGTGTTTCTGTGTTTCCCTACTCTTATTATAGATTTAGTGGGTAAGGTGTAAATCTTTTCTTCCTATTGTCGTGTTTGGATGAGGAGATGTTGAATAGCTTCGTTGAGTGTGCGGAAGTCGTGTTTTTCTTTATGGTCAATAACAACTTGGAGCTCATCTTTATTGAGCGACCAGTGATAGACCTTCCGTCCTTGTTCTCGGGTGGTCAGGATTCGGGATGTTGCAGGATTCGGATTCATAGGTGTATACAAAAGAGACGTGACGTTAAAGAAGACTTTCCTATAAAGAGGTTTTAGTCTTTTGGTTTTTTATTATTACTAATTTCTTCTTCATCAAGAAGGAGTGGAGGAATAGGGGGTTGTACCTTTAACGTTGTGTCCGTTTTGTATACATCTTTGAGAACCCTCTGCATTGACCCATCCACCCTCTTCATCAGTTCCTCACACTCTTGGGTCTCGATGAGGTTTTTCCAGAGCACTTTGACCGTAGGTAGGGGTATTTTGAGGTCTTCCACGAGCTTCTTCTTGGATTTACCTATGTACTCCAAAGGTGTCACCAGCAGGCGGAGATATTCGACTATGGGCGTGGGATCGACTTGGATTAGGGCGAAGTATTGTTTAGACCCAGATCCATACAAGAGGTGTTCTCCTCGACTCCTTATCTCTGGGTTTCTACTCCTAGCCATTGAGCGATACGTATCCTCTGTGTTTTGTGATCTCATCTCACTCGAATCCCAACCTCGGTTGCTATACGACACCTTCACCCACCCAAGGGTCTTCCAAATATGGAGAGGGTAAGCCCTCGATCTTCCGTAGCTTCCCTCCTCGAATAGATCTGGGAAGATCACGGGGATTACCTGATCGAAGTAAGACGTCGGTCTGTTTTTATATTTGGGGCTCATCATCCAGTGGGAGAGTGCTCTCCACGCATTTGTCGTTAGGATTTCGTATTCGACAGGGTCTTTAAGTGCTTCGTCGAGGTCTTCTTTTGTGCGGTATTTGTCAAATATGTTTCTGTCCACAGTCAGTCTGTATGAATAATGTTTTCTTTAGGCTGCTAGATCTAAGATCTCCCGAGCAATTGTTCGTATCTGAGCCTTCCACTCTTCTGCGGAATACTTGTCAGCGGCTGGCCCAGCAACAATGCGGTTTGCGTCTATAAGCATTGCGGGTAGTTGTGAGCGAAGCCTGGCATGTTCAGGGGTTGTCTTCGCAGGTGTCTTGAAGTAATCAGCTGCGTTTGGAGGCAAGGTGTTGTGCATAGTCTCTTTATTTCTAATACTCTTATTATAGATTTAGTGGGTAAGGTGTAAATCTTCCTCAGCCTTCTTTTAGCTGTTCCAATCTGTATTTTGCCCAGAGATCGCAGAATTCGGTGTGGCTCATTGTTTCTGGTCTAATATCCAAGCCTGCACTCAATACCAGATCTTTTGCTTTCCTGAGCAGTGCGTTGTTCCAACCAGCACCAGAAGATTCTGGGTTTTTGGTAAATGAGAATTTTGGCATTAGGAGAACACATTTCTGTTGGCGTATAAGACAGCCTCAGCCTTCTCTCTGAGTGCTTCTTCGTTGGGGCATCCTTCTGCCCACGATCCTAATTCCACCTCTTCTTCATTCTCATACGCGCCAGATAGGAATCGAGATGCTTCTAAACAGGCTTGGCGAACGTGCTCTCTGACTTCGTTCTTTTTCGCGTAGTCGTGTATGTCTCTGGCTGTGATAATGGCTTTTGAGCGAGCGTTAGGATCCATCTCTCCAGAATCTTCAAGGAGCTCGTCGGCCTTCAATATCGCCTTAGCTAGTAAGTTGTTCAAGTAACTGTCTGTCGCGGCTGCTGGACGCATTTGTTATCTCCAAAAGTTCATTTCTTTTCTTTATTTTGCCGCTGATTTTGGTTTCTCCAAGATGTTCTAGTAGTGGGTAGATCCCACCATCTTTCCTTTTCAGCCCAAGTCTGTTCGCTAGTTGGAACAGAGCTTCGACTACAGCTTCAGATCTGCTTACGAAGTCGTGCTCATCAACCAACTGTTGTAGTGCGTGCTGGACATTTACGTCAGCCTTGATTGTCACAGTTGAGTTTGTATTAGAGACCAGGCGACTCGTTCTTGTTTTGCTCATATATTCTCTCTTACCCACTCTGGTGTTACTGGCGGGTGTTACCGACAAGGAGTCTTACCCCGCCTCTGTTATTTACATGTAGTGGACTGTTATCCACATATCGAGAGCATCGTCTAAGGCCTCACTGTCAGGTTCTCTTCCAAGTCTCTCTGTTAATTCAACATCTCGGAAGTTGGCTATAGCATCTCCAAGTTTGTCATCTGGATATAGATCTTCTTCGTTACCTGCAACCTTGGTCCAAGCATCTCCATAGTCATCACCTTCTTTCATCCATCGGGCCATCTCTTTGAAGAAGTCATCGAGGCCTGGGCGAGGTTGTGTAGCTCCAGCCAAGATCTCATTGATTTCATCGTATTCCGTAGTCTCAGGTCCATCTCCGATCATCTCAAGCATTCTCGTGGCGTGCTCTGTTTTGGCTGAGAGATTGCTGGTCATTCCTTTGTTGTCGTCCATTGGATTGGCTGTCGTGGTTGAGGTTGTAACAGTTTGTTCTAATGTTTAAAGCTCGTTTCTATTACACCCCCTTCTTCTTTTTCCTTTGGAAGATTGTTTCTTTCTTCTGACTTTTATTTATTCCGAGCCGCTATGGAGGAGTGACTCTTAAACGTTAGGACGGTTTGTTACACCCGCCCAGGTCGGAATGGGATGGTCTGTTGTCTCCTCATCAGTTGGGGTCAGACCAGCCGTCCCGCGTGGCGAGGTATGCAGCAGCCTCCCTAGCTTCACGGAACCCGATGGTGAGGACCTCATCTGGGTCCTCGTTAAGGGTCTCCCCCACCCAGTCCAGGTCTCCCTCGGTCTCGTACGAGTCCTGGAGCTCGCAGTACCAGGTGGTGTTGGCGTCACACACCTCTACAACCCGCTGGGCCTCGGGGCTCAGCTGGGTGAGTGTGGTCTTGGTCTCGGTCGTGGTCTTGGTCATGAGTTCCTCATCGGTTCGTTCGTGGCTGGGGGCTTGGACGTCTCTGCGTCCTTACCCAGCAGCTGATCTATTTTATCCGTTTCTCACAGAAGTAAATCTCTAGACCCTTTCCCCTGGATGGGTTTTCAGCGGGTGGTCAGCAGATGAGGGAGAGGGGAGGGGGAGGGAGACCCGAGGGTCTCCAACGCTCGGTCAGCAGTCGAACTTCTTCCTCGCCTTCGCCGCTCTCCGCGCGTCGGCGCGGCTCAGGCTGGGTCGGTGGATCCCCGCGTCTAACGCCAATCGGGCCGCCGTCACTGGCCGCCACTCGGGTTGGGTGGTCGTCGGGGTCTCGGTGGTCTCGGTGGTCTCGGTGGTCTCGACCTCATCTAGGAGGTCCCAGATGCGGCGCTGGTCGTACACGGTGGACGCCTCAAGGGACGCGAGGATGGCTGAGCGGTCCTGGTCACGGCAGGTGGAGAGCACCTCCACGGCACGCGTCAGGAGCTCCTCCCCTCCCTCCCACCAGTAGAGAGCGGGTCCGGCGACGAGGCCGAACATCCCTGGCTGCAGGGTCTTGGGGAGGCTGCTCCAGTCGGGGGTGGTCGTGGTCTGCGTCGGCTTGGTCGGGGGCATGGTCATGGGGTCCTCATCGGATCGGCGTACAGACCCATTTTAGCTATTTCACGGATATGTAAATCCCTGTTCCTGAGAGGGTTTTGGGCCGATTTTGAGGGCCACTCTCAACAAGGCAACTAGCCCCTAGCGGCGTCGATCCAGATGCCGTTCGGGGTGACCTCTGTC
>JACLAB010000437.1_pt1 | contig 15604 bp, 8 predicted proteins | sample 8027921 | NCBI WGS metagenome assembly JACLAB01 (sample SAMN15725117, study PRJNA655200) | protist metagenome | isolation source: fluorescence activated cell sorting (FACS) single amplified genomes of... | place: USA: West Boothbay Harbor, Gulf of Maine | collected 2000-07-19 | reverse complement strand
ATTTGATTTACGACATGAATCCTAGACGGTCTCAAAAATTATTCGGTGAACTTCGCAACGAATTGGTCGAGAAAAAATGCATCCTTCTCGGAGTAGTAAATGTCGAAGACGAAAAAACGGGTAAAACCGTTGTAAAGGAAGCGCTTCAATTGATCGCGCGCCCGCAAGAGTACACCTATAAAGCAACAGCATCGATGGCTCAGGTGATTCCTGGTGACGACGAGAATGCCCGGTTACTCTCACCGTCTTCAGAAAAGGAAAAAGAGAATGAACTTTCTCTCGCGAAAGTCGATACGAGTTGTCGAATCATAGATAACACGCAAACAGCGTGGGTTAAAGACGATGTTGAATACGAGCCTTCTCAGTACACTATGTGGACTGGTAACGGTAGCAGAGAGCTCGTGTTAGAAGAAACGTTCGAGCATCAACTGCTCGAAAGAATAGCAAAAAGTAGTGCCGGCGTAACCGTCAAGGCTCTTGGAATCGAGCTCGATATCGCGTGCAAGCCGCTGCAAAGAAAATTAGAAAAGTGTGAGATCACAGATAAGCTTCTTGACCGCACGACAGTTCGAGCAGGATCGAATATTAACGTGTATTATAAGCTGAAAGAGTCGATTGCTCGAAAGCGCGGAATCGCAATGGCTCGCCAGGGTGAAAATTTGGAAGCAAACGGAGAGGGCGAGATTAATATCGCGAATACCATGGTAAATAAACCTCTCGATAGAAACGAACTTCGTTTGGAATACGTGAAGGCACATATATTAGACAAAGGCTTTGCATTTCAATCACGCTTGGGTTCTTGGTTAGCCAAGAAGGAGGGGCATGGATTAGCGCGCGTTGACGTGACTCAGATCAAACATATCGTAGAAAGTTTACTGCACAAGGAAAAGTTCTCCCATTTTGTGGTCAGAGGATTATCAGGCAAAGAAGACACGGTGTTGTGCTCGCCAGAGTTTTTCAATTCCATAGACCATAAAAATCTTACGGACGAGTTCATTACGAACATGTTGCATCACGGCGAGCAGCTGCGACTCGCAAAGCGAAAGAAATTGGAAAGTTCTGGCAAGGAGCTTCCTCGGTTACAGGCGTTCGAAAAGGAAATAACGACGACTGCGACTGCGTCAAGAGCAACAAAAAATGTACAAAAGAAGAGGAAAAAAGGCAGCGAAGTTTTGTTCTTGTCGAATGGAAACCAAATTACAAGTGAGGATACGAAAAGATCGGCACCACCACCACCACGAATCGTATCCGCTGGTCTTACTACTCCGAAAAATCCAGTAGATGTGCCATTTGAACGGCTTCGTTACGAAAGTGCGTTACGTTTCGGCATGTTCCGTTCGAATGTGTTACGATGCCGCGCTTTGCATTTACATTTAGTTGAAAATGCGATGAATGGATGCATCTCCGCGCACGAACTTCGAAAAAATATTCCAGTCAAATTGCACTTTCAGCTCGCACCGCCCCCAAATGGGTTGACCGCGACGCAACTTGCAAAGTTATACGTAGCTGCTATCGAGGACGTAAAATTTTCGGACTTGGACAAGACTATAGCCAAAGCAGCGTATGATTCTGATGCCATCGCAGACGTGTTGAAAGGGTTGAAGAACCTGGGATTGTGGACTTACGGCACTACTCCGAGCGCGCCGACTCCATCAAGGAAGCGAAAAGCGCCCGTTCAAGAAGAAATTGATTACACTCAAGAGGAGGGCGGCATCGGTGTTTCTTTACAACTCTCCACTGTTGGCACGTACGTCAAACCTGGAGCTGACGGTAGTAAAAACAAAATAGAAATGAACCTTAAAACCGTCGAGTCGTGTAAAGCGTATTGGAAAGCTCTCGAAGAAACGTTTGTAGGTATGAAAGCTGACGCCGACGTATGGTTAAAAGGAAGCAACAACATTGGAATGACGTTAAAGAAGAGCTGGGACTTGTCCACAATCATACAGAATCCTAAAGAAGCGTTACTCTTATCGATCCGATTTGAAGATTTATGGAAACGTTGGGTACAAAGTTCAATGGACGAGCCACATCCGAACCATGCGCAGCGACGGTATCCCACAAGAGATGAGTTATCGAAGCCTGAAAATACTTCATTGAGAGCTAATTTAGCAGCAGCGCAGCGCAAGGTTGGTTTAAAACCGGTATCGGCCTTGAAAGAAACGCCGATCCTCGCATTTGTGCAAAAACAAATAGTATCGGACAGAAAAGAATACATTGGCTTGACTGAAAAGAGAACCGATGATTTGTGGAAAATTTATGGTGAAAGCGTTCAAAAAACCCTTCTTGGAGGTCACGCAACGTTTGGCGTGGATGGTGGGAAGATGTTGGGCGTAAAAAACACAGACTCTGGCGTTATCACGAAGGACGAGCTACAACAAATTGCGCTCATAGCGAGACAAAAGTCTAAGCGTGAATCGTCCAAGAATCAGAATATCCAACGCAATAACAACAAAAGCAAAAATAACGCTGATGTTAGCGATAGCGACGATGAGAATGGCAACGCCGATAATGGTGCGAATGCTGGTTCTCTTCTGAACGATCTTGATGATGATGATGATGATGATGATGATGATGAAGATGATGACGAAGACGAAGATGACGACAACAACGCAAACCTCTCTTCGAGACTGCGTTTCAGGGCACCGAAGATGATTTTCGATATAGATTCTGATACCTTCTTGTTGACGACTGTAATTCAACACATGATAATATCAGGACCAGGAGACATTGATCCGTCTTCAAATGTTGGAGCACGTGCAGCTGCTTTTGGAAACGTTGCTTTGGTATTCCAGGCAACGCGAGAAATCTGGCTTGATCGATACAGAAACGCGACAGAGTTGGCCATCATGAAAAGATGGAGAATTCTATGCAAGCATGCTTCTCATATGGAAGAAGCGGGTGGGATCATCAGAGCTGCATACAAGTATGCAAAGCTGGAGTATGAGTCTGGGAAAGAGTCGCGACGCAAACGAGATGAAAGTCTTCTAGATGGATTATTATCGGTGAAAGCCATGGAAGCATCTGATGAGCCCATTGGGATCCGGGAACAAATCGAACGCGTCACCGATGCAATTCAAGGCAGAGAACGCGCCCCTGACGGGAAAAATTGGGAAATGTCCGGTGAATGGACTCTAGAAATTCAGCAACGCGTCGCGGTAATGGCAAGACAGATTCTCTTCAACAACAGTTTTGAAAGTCGGCAAAATACTTCTCCGTCGAATAGAGTCAGTCGCAGAGTTAATGCGGCTAAGAAGAATGATAGTGTGAAAATGAACGTCAATAACAACAAAAGCAACGACAATATGGATGTCGATCAGAAAATAGATGAATTTGACGGCGCTTCTGCTGGTTTTGACGATGATGACGATGACGAGAAGAAACAAGAACAGGGGGAGAATGCCGCGAGGGAGATGGAAAAGGGCGACCAGGAGGAGGGGGCAGTAGCAGATCCTATGAAAGCGAATGATGGAGAGGAAACACCGGCTTCCCAGAATCCGCCAGTACAATTGGATCCATCCGAATGGTTAGTTGTGGACGAAGTCAAGTGCGAAGTGTGCGGGAGTGGTGATCGTGAAGATGAAGTGCTTCTGTGTGATGGATGTGATTGCGGTTTTCACATTTTCTGTTTGAAACCGCCGTTGAAGAAAATTCCGGACGGAGATTGGTTCTGTCAGAAATGTAAAACCGTTTTGGAACCGTCAGATAACGATGATGACTACGACGATGATGCCGAATTGAGTAAAATCATCGAGAAAGAACGCGCGGGTACGCGCAGAAGAAGTGCTGGCGTACCTGCTCGTCTTTCGGCACCTCCACCCACTTATCGCGAGAATGGTGAAAATACGGGATTGGCAATGGGAGGCAAACGAAAGTTAACAAAAAAGTTTACACAAATACGCTTCAATGAAGAACGCCGCGCACGTAACGATAGCGTTGGTGAACCCATGATCGAAATTCGCAAAAAAGCAATCGAAATTTTCAACGCCATGTTTGCAGATAAAAGTTCGGATGGAAACATTACGCATACCAATGGTGTTACGCAAGAGATTTTGCCTGTGCACGCAATCAATGCTGCTTCCATGCTGGCTTACCTTTCAGGCATGATCACAAACAAAATTGACATTGTATCCATGCCAGAACTCATTGAAGTAAGTAATCCTTCCGATGCGAAATGGGGGTTCAAAGTGCTTGCGAAGAATAGCAAGGCGTGCTCTTCGTTTGGATTCAAAACTTCCGCGGAGAAAATCCAACGTTCATTTAAACTCATGACCGAAGATGACGACATTGACGCGAACGATGATAATGACGACGACAACGCGAAAGATACAAGTGAAAGCGATTCAAAGATCGAAGGAGAAATTACGCGATATGTTTCCGCACGTTTAAATGCGAGCGAATCCGATGTCATAGAGTTCATTGGTGGCGACCCCTCTGGCGCAAAACGAGCGCTCAAAGCGCTCACGACACGTGGTGAACTTCTCTTACGAACTATGCGCGCACATCGTTCAAACGTGCCTAGCATCTTCGGGAAATCAGAAGACAGAACAAACAACGCGAACGCAAAAAGTGAAAAGTTTTACTGCGTTCCTATTGAAAATCAAAGGGTTGTTTTGTAATATGAGCGACTACCCCCGATGAAAGAATCTACTTTTCAACACTTTTAGAAACTATATTATACACTCTGAGCAAATGCTTTGTTCTTCTTCTTCTTCTTCTTCACCTTCTTATCGATTTATCACGGCATAGAAACTGTGATGGCTCGTTTAATTGCATTCGGCATGGTTTGCATGACGATTGGAACGTCCACCAGTCTCTTTGGCACTCTCACGTCACCATAGCCTCGCAAAAACAGAATCTTACTTCCATCTTCAATGTCTTCCACTTTTGCTTCAATCGTTCCTACCGAGACGAACGACCCAGGATCGTTTGGATTAGATTTTAAGAAATCCATCTCGAAACCAGTTTCTGTTTTGTCAACTTTTTGCGGGAGGACAAAGGGCATGTTCTGGCCGCTCGTTGTGAGTGTAGTAGCCCACTGAAACATCGTTGCAGAGAAAACAGCTACGTCGATGCCTTTTGGTAATTTCGCGGTACCTAGCTGAACGGAATCTGCACCTTCTAAGTTTGACGCCGCATTGACTTTCGTCACTCTCGCATTAGCGTTGAGTGTCCGCTGCCGTTTGGTTGCTACAACAGTTGGGACCGCTGAGACTCTGCTACACGCGAACATTTTCCTTTTTTGCTACGAGTAGGGGATTAATGACGTGAAAAAGGTAAAAAAACGCTTCGTCCTTTTTACCTACTTTGCACTTTGCGCCTTAGTTTTTCGTCTCTCTCTCTCTCTCTCTCTCTGTCTGTCTCTTCTTAAACCGCACTAAACGCGGATTTAAAGCAATGCCTTCCCGACTTCCCGTCCTACTGAATTTCCTGATGACAGTAGCGATTGGCACCGCACCTTCTTTTGCACAACTACAGCGTTTTCAAAACGCTCAAAACAACGTCTTTTTTTCTTGCGAGACGAAAAATATCGACGTCTGGATTGATGCATTGCAGTACGAAGAGACGAACGACGCGCACGATTTTAGCATTTTCAGGGCGTTATTGTTAGCTACGATGGGTTTAAATTGCGTCGAGAAGAACGGTCAATCGTACGGGACGATTTTTGCACCTACTAACCTTGCGTTTGAGAAATACGCGTTGAGATATGCAACCTCTGGAATTTCAAGCATGTTTGAGGACGAGTACCTCCTGTGCGAGTTAGCAAAGAGACATCGATTCGTGAAAAAATTACGTTCTAAAGATTTCATCGATGGACGCTCGTTCGAGGAGTGGGAAGGTGCGCAACATCGGAAGAGAGCGGATGTTCGTGTCGTCAATCGGGAAAATCAAAAGAGAGAGATTTACGTAATGGACGCGAAGGTCGTATCATCGTATTCCATGTGTAACGATACTGTTATCGTACACGCGATCGATGACTTACTCGTAGATTTTTTCAATGATCAGGATGTCCTCGCAACGTATAACCTGCCTTCGTTGTATGACTTTCTCGAAAATAGTGTCTTCGCAGAAGATATTTCTATCACGCTTCAAGCACTGTATGTCGCTTTCGGAAACGTGAAGATTTTTCAGAACGCCGGTTCGGCGAGAACTATGTTGATACCAACGAACGACGCCTGGAGAAAACTTTTTGCGGAAACATCTCTCACGAAAGCGATGCTTTTTAATAAATACGACGAGTCTAATAATCAGGATCAGCTCAAAAACATAGTTTTAAGGTTTCTCGTCTCCTCTTTCCAACAGTTGCGAGCGAGTTCTAGAGCCATGAAAGCATTTGCACAGAGTTACGGCGGAGATGATTTTATACTCGTTGAAGATATTCGCACAAGTGATGGATTATTAATGATTGTTTCACGCCTCCCTCTTCTAGAAATGCGCGTAGAGAAGAGCCCGATGTCCAAGTTCTTCGACCCGGTGTTTTTGTTGCAAAAGAACGCCAGAGTGTCTTTATATACAAATTTGTTACAGAGCGAAAGTCAAATCATTGACTTTCTTCAGCAAGAACTTCCAGCTATTTCTTCATCAAATACGAATGGCTTCATCAAGACGAGATCCGTCATTGGTGTTCTTGTACCCACGAATGTGGCGTTCCGAAGTGCGTTGAGATATTTGAACGTTCAAAATTTACTCGCACCTCTGAATATTTTCAACGCTACGGGTGACGAGCGAGCTCTTTTGAAACTCATCACCCAACAGATCATCACATACAACACGTTTCGAATCTTAGAACCAGACGCAATGGCGCTCGAAACTGCCGTGCGCGATGTGATGGCTGAAATTGATTTTGATTCATTGGATAGTTACCTCTCGTACCCAATGCTGAGACGCCCTGGGAACGTGTTCGTGGGAAATCCAATCGCGAAGAAACTGAGAGTAACGAAACGCAAAGGAGAAAACGTCGTGAAAGTACGCGGTATGTTGAATTCAGCTAAAATTTTACAAATATTTTCTTCAAGTAATGGTATGCTAATAATAACGGATGAATTATTGAGTCCACCGACGGCAGAATTAGGTTTGAGTTTATTAGACAGGCTCCAGAGAATCCCGTTTTCCTTCGTGTATCGAAACTTGCTAGCATATTTAGGACTTACTGCAGAGTTGCGTTCGGGATGGAGTGATGCCATATTACTCATCGCTCATGATTTGCCTATGATTTCCACATTAACGGGTATCGATGTGAATTATACCGCATCGTCTGATGCAACAAATGGAGTAAACACATCGGCGTCATTTCTTATTGACAGTGACAATGAAAATATGGTTGATGAGGCGTTGTACGATATAGTTATGCGTAACATTTGGTTCAATCATCTTCAAAGAGGCGCGAATTTGTACCACGAATCATACGTCTCTCTTGATGTGCACAACCTGGACGAAAACGTAAACTGTTTTCAAACTCTGAACGATGCAACCGGTAGCAATACGTGTAATCGATTTAACAGGGACGACGTCTTTGATGCCAATACCGAATATGTCGAAAGGAATGCATACTTGGAAGTACTAGAAAAAGGCAATATAACGCAGATGCGGCAGATTATTGGAGAACCACAACTAGCGCTCAACGGAGAAGTCCACATCATATCATCGTTACTCGTCCCAAACTTGTATGGAAGATGTTCACGATTGCCCGACTTTTCAATCAATATCACAGAGAATGATACATCGAGTCAGACTTTTACAATCAACGATTTGTATGAGAAAGCAAAACAACGCTTCTCCATAGAGACTGTCATCAAGTCATTCAAGCGTCAAATATCTGCAAATTCTACCACATCTTTAGAACTGGATACGAACACCAACGTCACGCGTAACGCCACCTCATCAGACGAAATGGTGGATGTATTTGCGTGCGATCCATGGTGCTTAGGTCCAACCACTTGGGTCTTTTGTAAACCGTGTCGCGGCGAGCAGTTCCAAGTTATATTTTCTATTGGAGGTTTCGCGCCATATCAAAGCGGTGGAGGAGCTATGATACTCGCCGTAAGCGATACGAATGAGTTGTATTTCGGGGTGTCACCGTACGTCGCCACATTCAATTTGGAATCAAGTGATGCCGGTGGTGGCTTGAGACTCATAGACGCGCGTGTCAAAGCGATTGGCGTATCCATGCCTCGAGAGAAACCTATTCGAGTTCTTACCACGTACGATGGATACGCAAATATCACCAAAATATATGTCAATGGTAAATTTCGTGGCGTTGGAAGTTTAGACGGATTTCAGTTTGACCGATTCATCAACGATGACACGCCTCCATCACTTCGTATAGGGACGTTAGGGGTGGCAAAGACAAATGCATCATCATCAGTTATTTCTGAGAAAGAACCTGCTTTATTTAAACTGTTTCCTCGACTGCAAAGCAATTACGACAACGACCTGCACAATATGTATTTGAACTACGCCGGAGACATAGACTCTATCAATGTCTGGTTTGACCACGTTAAATATCCATCCACATGTTACAATTCATAGTTTAGATTAGTTCAAAACTTCGCACGCACTCTCGTAGTTCTTTCCTGACTTTCTTCCACGACGACAAACTCGCCGTAGCTCTTACAGTCACCTCCAACTTCTCGTTTATGACGAACAACGAAATCAACTCCACGGCGCCGCCAAATCTTCCAGCCGTGCCCCCTCCTACCTCAGTTTCAATCTCCCACGTTTCTCCAATGCCTGATTTCGTATATTTTTCCTTCCGTATTGTCCTTTGATTCTTTGCAGACAGTGCCATCTGTTTCGCTTTTGTATCTAACGATACGTAAGCATCTTTCAAAGTTCTTTGATCGGATGGCAAAGTGTTTATGAAAATAGCGAGCGTACTCGCTTCATCCCTCGGATCTTTAAAAGAACAATCAACGCCAACTACTCGCGCGGAGGATACATCTGTGAGAGCTGCGAAGCGCTCCGGAAATTCTATGCTATAGTTCATTCCTAACTTTTCTTTCAGTATGGACTCATCATCGGACCAAACTTTTCTTTTACTATTACTCGTCGTCGTCGTCGTCGTCGTAATCTGCGAACTTTCGTACGCGTACCCTTCTGGGGCATCTATCAAGACCACGTCATCTGCCGCCAGCGCTGCACCGCTGATGGTGACGAAAGCAGCGCCGAAAGTCTGCGCCAGCAGCTCTCTTCGTCGTTTGAGCTGTTTCTCTTCCTCCTTTTCTTCTTCTTGCGTTGAGACCACGCCTGGAAAAACAGTTGCGCTCTTCCTCCTCCACGTCTTCTTCTTCTCGCGCTGGAACGTCGTCGTCGTCGTCGTCGTCGTCGTGCGGTCTAAGCGAAGAGCGGTGTCGTTCACGAGCGTTCTTCTTCTTCTCGTCGTCGTCGTCGTCGTCGTCGTTCGAAACGATGCGCTCGAAAAACAACCGCGACAAGAAGAAGAAGAAGAAGAAGAGGAAGAAGAGGGTGAACTCATCATTGTTTTTATGAATATCTCTTCAGCTCTTTCCTTGTTTTTGTGAGGGTGAGATGGAAGAGCGAGAAAAAGTGAAAAACGAAAAGAAGATACGAGAGAGATTATCTTCTCCTTCACCCACTCCATACTTCTTTGCGCTTTGTATCACACACACTTACACACACACACGCAAAAACACACGAGCACAAGAAAAAAGTAAACGCAATGAACGCAACATCGATGATCCTTTCTGTGCGATCGTCCTCGTCGTCCTCCGCGAATGTCTTCGCGAGTTCCGCGCGATCTGCTCGTAGTAGTAGCAGATCGACGACGACGATGATGATGACGCCGTCCACGAAACAACAACAAGAACAAAGAAGAAGTAAAAACGTATCAGTAGTAGCATTAAAGACGACAAGAAACGAAACGAGGAGTAGTAAAAGAGGTTCTGCGGTGCAAGCATCTGCGCTTTCGGTGGATGTTCTTTCTTCCTCCTCCACGGAAGCAGCAGCCTCGGCAGGGGCAGCTCTCTCGGATATCTCCGCCTTGGAAGGAAACATTCAAGGCTTTTATTTGGGAACGCTGTTGTTGATTTTAGGATTTTCCGGATTCATCGTCGTCCGACAGGTGCTCATCCGAAGAGAGTTGGACGACCAAGCGAAGAAGACCGGAGAACGCATTCGCGCCGGAAACGCGACTTCGGACGATTACTTCGAAATGGGTTCCATCATGTTAAGAAAGAAAGTGTACACGCAAGCGATTCGAAACTTACAACTGGCGGCGGAGAACTGGGAAGGCGACGAGGAGGATTTGGCACAAGTGCACAATGCGTTAGGTTTTGGATACGCTGAAATGGAAAAGTACGAAGAAGCGATTAAGGAGTTCAAATTGGCGAGTCAGTTACAGCCGGGGTACGTGACGGTGTGGAACAATTTGGGCGACGCCTACGAAAAATTGAAGATGCAAAAAGAAGCCGTGAAATGTTACGAGGAAGCTTTAGTGTTAGCACCGGGGAACTCGGTGGCGACGATGCGATTGAAAAACATGAGAGAGCGAGCAGAGCGATTAGGATTGACTATTGAATAAAATGAACTTATTATTATTTCAACTCAAGTTTCCCATGTGGGCCTGTTGTTGTTGCGCATTGTACAGTTCCGCTTTCGCTTTCATTTCTGCTTCCATTCTTTCTTTCGCCGCGTCTTGTTCCCGTTTCTTCAATCTCGCTTTTTTATTCTGGAACCAATTATACACGTTGCACTCTGCAATCGGTCCGAGCATGCTCAACTCCTCCGTCACCTGTTTCAAGTGTTCTCTCTGCGGCGTCGTCGTATCAATCGCAAACATCTGTTCTAAACGTTCAAACTGCGCCGTCGTCGGTTGCCATCGAACTTTCCCAGGGACGGAATATACTCCAGTGTTGGAGAATATCGAGGCTGGTGTTTTTCGTTCTTTGTGTGGTTTCTCTTTCTTTGGTTGTTTTTCTTTGTAGCTGGAAGACGCGTGGTGCGTGTCGTACTCTCCTCTAGCGCTCAACTGTAAGTCTCTTTGCGCAGCTTCGTGGGTCAATTGCAACAGCTGTTGACAAATGTGCGCGTACGAGGCGATCTGTTGCCGCAAGGCGTACTTTTGCTGTTCCGTCATGTGTATGGCCGCGCTTCGAGGTAAGTCTGAGACGTTGGCGAGTATTTTTGGACCTTCCTTCGGGTCGTACTTCTCTTTGTTCGTTGGTTCTTCTTCTTTTTCTTCTTCTTTTTCTTCTTCTTCTTTCTTCTCTTCTTTCTTCTCTTCGTTCTCTTCCTCGGCGGTGGTGGTGGTGGTGTTCGGTGCTTCTTCCATCTCTACGTCGTCTTTTTTTTCATCGGCTTCAGCCGCCGCGGTGGTTGTCGTGGCGGTGACAGCATCAGCAGCATCAGCAGCATCAGCCGCTTCTTCTTCTCCTTCTCGCTCTTGTTGCGGTGCTTGTGCCGGTGGCTGCTCGGCGAGTGTTGTCATCGCGCGCGCACCTTCCGTGTGTAATTTTCGTTGTGGCGGTTCAAAATTCTATATGAACGCGCAGAGAGAGAAGAAATTTTTTGTCTCTTCTTCCAATTAGGGTACAGAACCAACCCCTGCCTGTGCTCTGGCTCGTTGTTTGCGTTTTTTTTAACGAACTTGATTTTTTTTTACCTCCAAAACAAGGCGCGACGTTTCGCGAAAACTGCCCACACGAATACGGAACCCGCGCGCTGGGGCGCTCGCATAAATAAAGTAGCATCACCGACGAGCACGCGTCGAACGATCAAAGTTTCATCAGCAGAGCGTTGAAGCACATTCCCATCGCGCGAGGTCAACTCTGGAGAGAAAAAGAGCAAGGGCAAAGCAGAACGGTGGAACGCGCGCTTACATTTTTGAAACGCACTAATCCGGGAAAAGTGAACACGAGTAGATACAGGACCAAAGATACAGATTGAAAATGTTTGCGCTCATGGTTGCCGCGTCTGGTTTGTTCTTGCAGCAAATGAAACAGAGATCGGACCAGGTATCGGACACGTTCGATCCAGACGCCGTTCACGACGCGACGATCGTTTCCGAGATGAAGAGAGTTGGGAGCATGAAATCTATATCGAGTTCGCAAAATTTGTCTACTCTCGGTGGTTCTGGTATTTTGAACACCTCGGCGACCTCCTCTTCCTCCTCGTTGGCCGGTTTGGGAATCGAGGAAGACGAAGCAGAGGATAAAGATATAGGAAGAGAAGAAGAACCCGAAGTTCGTTGCAGATTTTGCTTCCAAGACGAACAGTGCGGGGATTTAATCGCGCCGTGCCAGTGCACCGGGTCGCAAGAATACGTGCACTTGAAGTGTTTGCGGATGTGGCAAAAAGTTTCTCTGCGTTCAAACGGGTGCGCAGAGAAGAATTGCAGGGTGTGTAAACACAAGTACATTTTACCGTACATTCCTTTAAAACGACGAGTCGCGTTTTACTTCTCGCTAAAAGCGAAGGACCGATTGAACGAATACACCAAGGCGTGGTGTGATGTCGTCGCGACCGCAGTCATGCAAGCTCGACTACAAGAAGTGGTTTCGCCCCTTCACATGGTTCGTCGGTCAAACTCGCTGGCTGAATTGGCAGTTCTCATGGCCATGTCCGAACTCCGAATTTTCGCAAGAAGAGCGGAGATAAACGGTGGTTCGGCGCCTCCTGCTACTACTTCTCATCCGAAAATCTTCGGCGGCGAGAAGATCAAGAAAGGAGTTAAACTCCTCGGATGGGGTTACACGACGTTGAATTTATTCGTCAAATTTCATCATGCTGTGAACAAGTAAATACAAAAAAATGCGAGCGATGTAAAAGTAAAGTAAAAAAAACTGTTGTAATACTACTAATATACGTACGAGTGTGTAATAAAATTGTGCATGTTGAGGACAATAGAATTTTACATTGAAAACGCGCCGCCTAATTTCGCAGTTTCTAAGGCTTTCTCCATCATGGAAGGCGGTCGTCTCGGAGGCGGATAGGGACCGACTCTCATTTTCTTCTCTAATTGACCAAGTTTTTCGCGCACGATGGCCGCCAACGCGCTCAATACGCCACATAAGTACGCCGGTTTCAAACCGTTTGCACCAGCTGACACCCACGCCGTCGAAGAAGATAAGCACGCGGCGACAAACGCCGTCGTCACCGCTAACGCAACTAATGAAAACACGCGCAAAAACTTGCGGAAGATGACAATCTTCGCCAACGCTTGGGCGCACGATTTACAGTTCTTTGTGTGCGCGTGGTATCTGTCTAACAAAGCCTCTCTCGTTTCTTCCTGCGGTGGTAATTTTGTGCTCATTCCCTCGGGCCAAGATGGACCTCCGTTAGCAACGTCCACGATCCAGTTTCTAAACGCGTTCACGTACACGTCCGCCGAGGACGGCATGTAACACGCCTTGGCATACTTTTCATTCTTCACAGTTCTCGAGATTTCAATCAAACGCTCTTGTTTATGCAAGAAAATTTGATCGTCTTCTAAGATTGCGTTTTGATTCGTGTGCGTGTACCATTTCGGGAACAAACCAAACAATTTTCTCGGCAACGCTGCTTTAAAAATGAACGGAAATCGAGCAATTAAACGACACTTACCGGGCGCGATGGGAACCGCATAAACAACCGTCAAGGTTGTAAACTGGTCCGTTCGGAGCGTGTGTCGCATCAACGCCGGCGCTTGAAACTCCGTGTATTGCGTGCCGTACTTTCCTTTTCTCGGCCCTTCTTTCCACTCGCCGGTGAAACCGTTTCGCGCGACTTTCTTATCCTCCGTGGTGAGTTCTAACACAACCGGCGTAGCATTTTCGCGCTTACCGACCGAGTTATGGTGCGTGAACGGAACGTGCGAAACGTCCATCACGTTTTCCAGCAAAGTGGAATAATCCATCGGCAAATCTCTGAACACATCTTGGTACACGCACATCGGGTCGTCCAGTTCTGGAATTAACGGTAAAGGTGGTAAATCGTCCACCGTTTTCGTCCCGTCCATTTTCGTCGGGTAGCACCACAAAACGCCTTGCGCGATTTTCGTGTAATACGGCGTCGCACACGCGCGAGGCGAATTCAACGCGGTTTCCACAGCCGGGCCTTCGGTTCCGAGTTGCGGAATAGACGTGCACTTCCCGCTCTTTCCTTCAAACGTCCATCCGTGGTAACCACACTCGATTTCACCTTTATCGTTGATGCGTCCTTCAGAGAGCGGAGCCAATCTGTGCGGGCACATATCCGCCACGCACGAATACTCCGGAGCATTTTCATCGCTATTTTTGTTCTTCCAAAATACCAAAGGTATGCCTAATAACGTGAACGCATACGGTGCGTCGTCTTCCAAATCGCACTCGAATGCAATCGGATACCACTGCGAGTGCCAATCGAAAGGCTCCGAGCCTTTGGTTTCCACGGAAGGAAGGGACTCGTCCACGTCCAAGACCGCACCCCCTCTGGTCTTCGTGAGCGCGCTTCCTCTGCTCTTTTTGTTGCTCATCTTCATGAGCAAAGGCGATGAAGAGAACGACGACGACGACGACGACGACGACGACGACGACGACGGTGAGGAGGTGGAGGAGAATGCGGAGATTTGTCGTCCATATCGTCGGTTACTACTGTTACTGACGACGAAAGCCGTCGTCTTCGGTGACGTTGCATTTCGTTTCAATCCCACTCTCTGCTTCCTCTTATTCAACAATGAAAGAGCAGCAGAGGATGTCAAAGAAGGTGAGGTAGACGTTAATGGTGGTTGCATGTCGACGATGATAATTCGCACGTGTTCTTCAGTATCCGTCGATGCGACGCGTGGAAGAGTTTATGAAGCGCGGTTGTGGATTTGGTTTCGTCCTTTTGGATATAGTTTTTTTTATATTTTTTTGTGACTTTTTCCTCCTTTCGTGGTCCAAATTTGTCTGTCTGTTCGTCTCTCGTGTTTATTACATTTTGTTTTGAAAGTTTTATCTCTATCTCTCCTATTATATTATGTTAACGTCTCATGCCTCGACCACCACCTCGACCGCCTCTGCCTCCCATACCTCCTCGACCGCCACCACCTTGAGCGTCTTCGCTTCTCGGGTTGCGCACAGTCTCGTCGATGGAAAGAATTAAACACGTGGCTTCGCACGCCGCAGCTATAGCGTTGCACTTGACCAACGCTGGTTCCCAAATAAAGTTTGCAAATGTATCTAAAATCCCGCCCGAGTTGACATCGACGCCAAAATTCAAGCCTTCGTGGTTTGGAGCGGCGTGTTTTTGTCGAAGTTTATTTAATACGTCCGTGGCGTCGCACCCCGAGTTGTCGCACAACTGTCTCGGGATGACTTCTAAAGCGCGCGCGAACGCATTCATGAACAATTGCGATTTCCCCTCGACAGTTCGCGCGTGCTCTTTCAAGCACTTACTCAACTCCATATCAATAGCACCGCCACCAGGTACTACTGCCGCATTTTTTGTCGCCCGACGGACAATTTCAATCGCGTCGTTCAAACTTCTCGCCGCTTCCTCGATGAACTGCTCCGCGCCGCCTCGTAAAACTAAAGTACACGTCTTCGCTCCCGCGGAGGGAATACCAAGCTGAAACAAGGTCGTGTCGTCGCATCCATCCAGAACTTTGCCTAAATAAAGCACCTTTATATCGTCTATCGTCAAGTTATTC